>WNGN01000078.1_pt1 | contig 66022 bp, 53 predicted proteins | sample 5400561 | NCBI WGS metagenome assembly WNGN01 (sample SAMN13153379, study PRJNA577476) | soil metagenome | isolation source: 115 cm soil or saprolite under Garry oak tree replicate 2 | place: USA:California | collected 2016-06-15 | reverse complement strand
CTTCTATTTTGAGGTGATCCAAGCGCACGAGAAAGTCTTAGACCTCTCGAATAAGGATGCGCTCACGGCTCTGGAAATGCTCACCCACGCGACGAAAAAGAACCCCATTCCAGTGATGCCGCTAGCAGCACTCGGAGCAGCTATTCCGGCCATGTTTCGTCGGGCAGCGATCAATGCCGCTCTTGGGTCAGCCCGTTCCTTCTACTCACATCTCCAGAAATGGCGCAAGCGCAAAGAGAAGGCGATGGCAAAGGGCAAGACATTCACCGAGCGTCCTCCGGTCCCACCTCGCACCTGGAACAAGTCCGTTCCCTTCTACGCAGGTCAATGGAAAGAGCGTAGCGCATCATCCATCGTACTCAAAGTCTGGACAGGGAGTTGCTGGAGCTGGATCAAAGTTCGCATCACTGGTCGGGAACTCCCTCCTGATGCAGAGATAGGAAGCCCTTCCCTGATTGGGCGTCGCAAAGAGTGGTGGCTGCATACGCCCATTGAGAAGCACTTCAGCAGTCCCGCACCAATCGAAAAACAAGTCACCACCAATGCACACACAACCATCTGTGCCGTCGATCTCAATCTCAACGAACAAACAGCAGTGTGCACCATTCAAACTGTTGAAGGTACGATCCTGGCCACCAGGTTTATCGGGGGTGGTCGAGAGATATCCGGCTTTAGGAAGAAACAGTTAGGACGGATCGCACGCAACCGGCGCAGGACTGGCATCATTGCCGAGGGTGAGCAAGACAATGCCGCCCTCTGGCGCAAGCTCGGACACCGCGACGAGGATCTGGCCCATCGGGTGAGTGCTCGCATTGTCCAGTTCGCCAAAGCGCACGGGGCAACGGTCCTGGTGTTTGAGCACCTGGGCCATCTCAAGCCAGAGAAGGGCAAGTATAGCCGCCGAGGGAATAGCAAACGCGCCTTCTGGATGAAAGGACGCATCTTTCGCTCTGCCAAATATAAAGCCTATCACGAAGGCATCCTCACCAGTCGGGTCAACCCACGCAACACCAGTCGCGAGTGTGCTCGTTGTCATGGGGTAGTGGTTCGTTACCAGCAGGGGCAACCGGCACAAGGCTATACTCCAGGGGTGCCATTGGTCCTCTGTCCTCAGTGCGCCATGAAGGGGAATGCAGATCGCAATGCCAGTCTCGTGATCGGTCAACGTCTCATCGCACGCTACGGCCAAGCATCTCAGGAAAAGCCTCCAACTCCTCTGCTGCGGCAAGAGAGGGGAGAGAAATCTCCAGGTGTTGCCGTCTGCCAGGATGCCAAAGGTCAAGAGGAACCATCTCTTCTTCAAGCCGGGCATGCAGATAGCAACGAGCATGGCACCGCTCAAGATGTGTCGCTCAGGATGGATGAGCACTCATCAGATATTCTTCGCCAACTACGGTTTCCATGTGAGTAGTAGCCACGCTACACCTTCTCAGGAAACCGACTATGCAGGAGTGTCAGAAGCTGCAGGGCTTTAGCCCTTGCGGAGTGTCACAGACAATAGTATCATTTTCAACGAAGAGGAGCCTTTCTGTTATGCCGATGCAATTGGGTCAGCAAGTCGCCATTGATTTTGATGTCCCGGCTAAAATGAGAGATGGCACGATTTTACGTGCCAACGTGTATAGACCCGTAGGTGAGGGAAAATGGCCCGTGCTGCTCACCCGCTTACCTTATGGGAAAGATTTTCCTGTCGCCACTTCAATATTGGACCCGACTCAAGTAGCGCGACGTGGCTATGTCGTCATCGTACAGGATACCCGTGGACGCGTGAGTTCCGCGGGCGAATGGACGCCTTTTATCAATGAGGCGTTAGACGGTGTCGATACCATTGAATGGGCATCTAAATTACATTACAGCGATGGCAATGTCGGTGTCTTTGGCGCCTCTTACTTTGGCTTTACCCAATGGTCGGCAGCCGTTCACCAGCCAGTAGCTCTCAAAGCCATGATACCTCTTGTCACGTGGAACGACCCCTTGAACGGTGTGATATCGCGTGGAGGAGCCTTAGAGCTTGGCTCCTCGGCAAATTGGAATCTCATGATGGGCCTCGATGTGCTTATACGCCGTCACCGTGGCGATCCCCAATCCCTTGGACGTAAGATGTATATGCTGGTGCAAGAGATGGATGCGCTTGCCCACGAGGGTTACTCATCCCTGCCACTTTCAGAATTCGCGCCACTCAAGCGCCATGACATTGCTCATCATTACTTTGAGAATTTCTCCAGGCAGCTAGACCGCGAAAACGACCAGGTCAAATCGATGACTATTCTTGGTAAGCATGAGAACGTCACCGCTCCTAGCTTCAACATTGGCGGCTGGTACGATATCTTTCTCAAAGATACCATTAACAATTTTACGATCATGCGTGAGCAAGGCAGTACGCCGGAAGCTCGCCAGAGCAAACTGCTCATCGGGCCATGGACGCACTCCGGTTATTCGAATCCTGTTGGTGAACTCAATTTCGGTTTTGCCTCATCCTCTGCCTATATCGACTTGCAGATTGACCTTCTAAGCTTGCAGGTGCGCTGGTTTGATCACTGGCTCAAGGGTGTCGATACAGGTATACTGCGTGAAGCTCCGATCAAGCTCTTCGTCATGGGAGCCAATGTCTGGCGTGATGAACAAGAATGGCCCCTGGCGCGTGCTGTTGATACCCGTTATTACCTGCATAGCGGTGGGCAAGCCAATTCTTTAGGCGGCAATGGCCTGTTAAGCACAGAGAGCCCCGGCTCCGAATCCCCCGATCAGTATGATTATGATCCCGCTAACCCCGTGATTACTCGCGGTGGCGCCCTCTTGATGTCTCCAGAATTCAGACCCGGTCCTTTTGATCAGCGTGCAACTGAGAGCCACGAAGATGTCCTGGTGTATACGACCCCGGTATTAGAGCAGGATGTTGAAGTGACAGGCCCAATAACCGTGCACCTTTGGACAACATCAAGCGCGCCGGACACCGATTTTGTGGCACGCCTGGTCGATGTCTATCCCGATGGCTATGCGCAGAATCTGACCGACGGTATCATTCGCGCTCGCTATCGCAACTTCTCTAAGGGAGAGGCTCCAACGCTGATCGAGCCAGGAAAAGCCTACGAGTATGAAATTGATCTCTGGGCAACCAGCAATGTCTTCAAGGCGGGTCATGCGATTCGCCTGGATATCACCAGCAGTAACTTCCCGCGTTGGGATCGCAACCCCAACACCGGTCATGAAATTGGTGCTGATGATGAGCTCGCTGTAGCCCATCAGACTATCCTGCATGACAGTGATCATCCCTCCTATGTCGAGCTGCCAATCGTCCCGATTATTACTGCGGCTCCCCCTCCGGTCTAGTGGAATGGCCAGGGTAGAACAAAGAGGAGGGAGCAGGCGTCACCTGCTCCCTCCTCTTTGTGACTGAATTATTGACCAAGCTGCTGCAGCGCCTCATGCGCAGCCGCCGCAACCTCCGGTCGTGTCTCCGTTAAACGCTGGAGAGTAGTGCCGGCAGTTGTATCTCGATATTGCGCGACAACCCGGCACGCGATACGAACGACTGAATCGCGTGGATCGTTCAACGCCTCGTGTGCGGTAAGCCGGCTTCTGGCGTCATCGCCGACAGGATCTATCTGTTTCAGTGCTTCAAGTACCTCCACACGTACGAATGGGTCAAAGTCTTTGGCCGCGCGCCAGATGAAATCGAGCGTACCTCTGTCGTTTAGCTGGCCAAAAGCTCGAATAACCGCCGCGTAGACGATGCTCCCAGGGATATCTTTATCATCGAAGGGCAAGTTATCTCGCCGCCTGGGTCGTGCTGCTCGCCCTTCAATATCCACAACGCGCCCAATCAATTGCATCAATGGCTGTACCGCCCGTCGATCATTCAAGCGCCCTAACGTATCACACATGTGCACCAGTCGAATAGCCTGTTCACGGTTGCTGATGCTTGTTGTCTTGCTAAGCTGGTTGATCAGGATAGAAATAGCGCGCGGTTCACGCATCTCTCCCAGCACTTTTACGGTCGGGATAAAAGCCTCTTCCTCAGAACCGCTGAGTGCCTCCAGCAAAACATCACGTCCGGGTCCGTTCATCCAGCGTTCGACATCATTCATCATAGGAAGACAGGCGTACACCGGCTCAAGAATGCGCGCATCCTGCACCGTACCACGCGCAATTTCGCTCCAGTAATAGCCCAGCAGTGTTGCCAGGCGATGAATAGCCAGCACGTACTGCCAGGAAGGCGTAATGCGCGCACTTTCAAAAAGCGCGTTTGCCAGTGGAGCAAAGTTACGCTCAAAGACGATAGGAAGGGTATCTCCATCTGTACCTGCGTTTGTTTTCATACTTTCCTGGAGTACCTGGCCAAAGATCAGCGCGACCTGTTGAGATAGGCGGGGAGCAACATTGGTCTCTTCGCGCAGGTAACCCTCCAAAGGAATAGAGCGGTAGATTGGTACGGCAACATAGCTTTCCAGGCCAGTTACCCGGTCAAGTCCACTCGCCACCACTATTTCGTAAAAGCGCGGTTGTTCCAGCGTCAGGCACGCTTCAACAACGTCAACTTTTGCCCAACCCTCTGCATCTTTGAGCGCGCTGATCAATGCTTGCAGGGCTGCTGTCGTCCCTTGCTTGACAAGTGATTGCGTGGCATACAAGGAGGTATTTGGATCACCAGACAACTTGCCAAGAAATGGAGCAAGGTCCTGTGTTTTAGCGGCGCTCTTCAGGCTTCGTTTACTCTTATTCTGCTTTGAGAAACCTAGCGGTCTACTCTCGTCTGGGTTGGTGATGGTTTTGTAATTGCCCAGCATGAGTATTGCAATGCGCCTTGCTCTTCCAATCATTGTCTCGGCCGGGTCGCTGTCTGTGGGTAGATCAGTTGGATCTTGTTGCTCGATGACGTTCAGCCAAACGGGAATGAAGTCTCCCGCCCGATCTATCTCCAGGATAAGGGGCACCAGCACTGGCGGCCATTGATAAATTGAACCTACATTGAGAAGCGGAATGATTCGCTCTGTCGCTTCTTCCAGAGAAAGACCACCCCAACGGAATCCCGTCACTATCCTTGTAATAGTGGACTGCAAATCACTTAGCCGTTCTTTGATTTCCGCCGAAGTAGTATCAACTGGCGTTACAGGTCGTCGCGCTGCTAAGTGTTCAACTGTACCCCTGTTGCTTTGGGCCTGTCGCGGAGCACCTATCTTCGCCTCAAACTCTGCAGTTGCCACTGGCGTCACTACAGAAGTGGAGGCAATGGTTTCATCGAGGCGGACTTCACCAGATTCGGCTGCGCCAGTGCCGGATGGTTCTGTAGATTTTGTCTGCTCTAAGCGGGTATCGGACATACGATATCTATCCTTTTACTGCGTTTTCGCGAGAGCTATTCCTGCATATTCTCTAGAAAAATATCTTCATTGGTATTTGCTCATTGTACCGCCCGCTGCTACACTGGTCAATAGCAAAACGTCCTTGCGTCATCAAATGATGAGGCTCATGTCGATGTTGGGAGTTCTCCTCGAGCCAATGTCACTCTAAAAAAGAATACAGGTTCAATCACTTTACATAAAGGGACATAGTAACATCGTCCAAAAAAGGAATCTGGGCTTGCTAAATACTGAAGCCTTTGCTATAGTATCCTTGCATTCCCAACATTTTTAGAGAAATAATCAAGGGGAAAAGATATGAAAATAGGTTTGCTCGAAGATGACATCGCCATTCAGGAAATGCTTACTCTTGTATTTCAAGGCGAGGGCTACGCCATCACTATCTACCCCACAGCCAAAGATTGCCTGGATGCTTTATTACAACCGGAGCAGGAGCAGGGCCTACCAATTGACCTACTCATCGTAGATTGGCGTTTAGCCGGTTCAGTGCCTGGTACTGAAGTAATCCGTATCCTTCGTGATAATCCATTATTTGCCGCCCTTCCTATTATCTTAACAACTGCCGCAACCATTCACGACACTGTAGAGCTACAAGATCTGCATGTCGCCCTACTTCAGAAGCCCTTTGCTGTTGATGAGATCGTAAACTTGACAAAAAGGCTGGCACAACCAGGTAGCCTGGCGGATGGCTGATTTACCTCATCATTTTATTAAAATCTGCTTAGAGAATCCAAAACTGCTATTAGTCACTTGTATTTGTAGAGCTAATTCTGTTATTCTTAAGGTAGGAGATACAGCTACCACTACCTGACGTGTAATTGAGGAAAGTGCAAGGCGCGTAGTAGGTCCTGGCTTGTTCAGGCATAGTAACGCTGTATTTCTCGCTACAATTGAGTCAAGTCTTTACAAGCTTTGAAACTTAAACAAAAGGAGAATGAACAGTGCAGTCACAAAAAGGTCGTGGCCGTGGATTTGCGTCAATGAGTCCAGAAAAAAAACGCGAAATTGCTAGTAAGGGCGGTAAAGCTGCCCATTCCCAGGGAACCGCACACAAATGGACAAGTGAAGAGGCTCAGGCTGCTGGACGCAAAGGTGGTTCTATCAGCCGCCGTCGCCCAAAGAACACCGCTCAGGCATAGAACGAAGGTTAGAGAAAATGGCTGGCCATTCAGTGCCAGCCATTATCGTTTTTCGAGCTCTTTGATGCCACACACATGAGCATTGAGTACCGCTATCACTTAAGCCTGAAATATCTCGCCGAGCGCCTTTCCCCTGATACTACGAAGAGGAGCAAAAGCTCTTAGAAGAGAATCTGAGTAAAAAAGAAGGGTCAACATGAAGCTCACTGTAAACGGTACGGAACTCTTTTTTGATGTGGTAGGTAGTGCATTGGATGCGGCGGCGAAATTTCGTCAAAAGCCCATCATGATAGTTTTGCATGGAGGTCCAGGCTTTGATCATACGTACCTTCGCCCATGGTTGGATCCCGTCAGTGATGTAGCCCAGCTCGTCTACGTTGACGAGCGCGGTTGTGGTCGCTCAGCACGCCATACTCACGAATATTACCAGCTCGGCATCATGGCTGATGATGTCGTTGCTCTCTGTAAGACGCTTGGAATCGATCATCCCATCGTCCTCGGCCAATCATACGGCGGCTTTGTCGCTCTCAGCATCGCCACCCGCCACGCGGACTTCGCCTCTGGCATCGTTCTCTTCGATACCTCTCCTGCCTGGACGGGTGGCTACGACTTGGATGCCCTGGAGCAGCTCGTGGGTGGTGAGTACGGTAAAGCGTTGCGCGAGATCGCCTATCATGAATCGACAGGCGTTGCCACAGAGGCAGAATTGAAGCGCTTCGAGAAAGAGATCATGCCTCTCTACTGGCACCAGAGCGTCGATCCAGCAGTTATCAGCGACATGTTCGAGAACCCATTGATGAATATGGATATCGCGACCTATATGATGGGAACGCTTAGCAAGGAGTATGATCTGCGCCCTCACCTGGCGGAGATAAAGATACCCACCCTTGTCCTGCAGGGTCGCTACGACTGGGTCACGCCAATGTCAGGTGCGCAGGAGATGGCCCAGGGTATTCCTAACGCGCGGCTGCACATCTTTGAGCACTCAAGCCACATGGTTTTCATGGAAGAACCCGGTGAACTCGTGTCAGTTTTAAAAGAGTGGATTGCCTCTCTTGCATAACAAGAGACAAGATGCGAGGACGCTGGCCCAGCGCTCTCGCATCTTGTCTGGATGTCTAATAGCTCCAATTCGTGCCGCATTGCGCGCAGTGCCGTGCGGGATGGTCGCTCTCAAAGGCGCGTCGGAAGCTCTCATAACGCTCCCCACGCCAGATTTCAGCAATTGACTCCTGAAATACATTGCCCAGTACGCGCTCCTCCCTGTACTCCTTTGCGCTTTTATGCCCAAAGGGCGCGAAACAACAGGAAAGCATATTGCCACTGGATGTGATATAGGTCAATGTATAGGGTCGTTGGCAGCCGGACCAGGGACGCTCTCCAAAATCCCGCACGATGCTCTCTGTTGGGCTGGCCGATCCTGAGGCTTTAAAAAGCATCCCGCGTTCCTGGCACACCTCTTCGCAGCGTCTGATCAGTGCCAGCTCCTCGCGATTTGAGCGGCGGAACAGGGACTGCTTTGAATGGGCCAGTCCCTGTTCGAAATAGACGAGGCGTTGCAGGTAGATTTCTCGTACGCCGTGCTCACTAGCCAGGTCGATCAGGTGAGGTAGTTCATGCAAGTTCTCGCGCATGGCAGTAAACCAGATCGATAGAGCAGGGTTGCTCGCATCCTGCTCTCGTTGCATCGCGATAAATGCCTTAACATTGCGCCAGATTTTGTCGAAAGCGTCCACGCCTCGTACCAATGTATAGGTTTCGCGCGAAGCTCCATCCATGGAGAGTCGCAATTCGTCAAGCCCCGCGTCAATCAAAGCCTGCCCGCGTTTCGCGTTCAGGAGAATGCCATTGGAGTTAAAGAGCACATAGGTCCCCCGCTCTTTCAGATATGCGATCATACGCGGCAGGTCTTTGTTGAGTAATGGTTCGCCCAGGCCGTGTAGCACCACGCGCTCCAGCACAGGAAATTGATCGACAATGAAGCAAAATTTCTCATAGCTGAGATCACGATCATCCTCTCTTGAAAGCAGCGTTCGCGGACATTGTTGGCAGAGTTCGTTACAACGACTTGTCGGCTCAATGTAGATTGAACGTGGCAGCGTAACTGTGGGTGTCAAGGTCATGTAATGCCCTTCTTCTAGCCAGGTATGCAGCGGTAGCAGGTGCCAGAGAGCTACTTGCCTCCAGTAAATGCGCTAAACGTAGCAGGTCAGGTAATTCATCAATGTCAAAAAGCGGCCCCAGCAGGCGAATGGCGAGACCTTGACGCTGCGCCAGTTCAATTGTCATCTGCGTTACCACGCTGGTACTCATTGGAATGCCGCTGAAGACATCGTGAGGTTGGCGCATCGCAAGAAGATAGTACCCGCCATCCTCGGCAGGCCCCAGTACGACATCGGCCTCGTCCAGTGCCGCCCGCGCATCGCCAATAATTTCCGGGCTGATGTGCGGCGAGTCCGAACCGATGACGATCGTCTTTTGAAATGCTCGTTCATACGTCCACTGGAAGGCAGAGAGCAGGCGTGCGCCCAGGTCTGGTCCCTCTTGCGGGAAATAGCACATAGAGTGCGCAATCGCCGGCGTAAGGGTAGATATAAAGGCAGCGAAGTCCTTCTCTGCTGGCGTGTACGCCCAGTGGAAGTGAAAGTCACCACCGGCAAAACGCTGAGCAAGGTCGGTGAGAAAAGCCTGGTAGAGAGCCGTAGCCTCTTCATGGCCGATTGCATCAGCTAAACGTGTTTTGGTTTTTCCAGCCTCCGGGTAGCGTGCCATAGAGACAAGTGCTGTATCAAGCATGTGTGCCACCTCGTGCTCCCGCATAGCGCACTGTTGTGCGCAACATGAAATATGCGGCCTTGAGGCTGCCGGAGATCGTACCAGCTACTTTTGAATGGCCGTGACTGCGATGGCGGTAGTGATGAGGCAATTCAACAATGCGATACCGCGCTCGTGCAGCCTTCACCAACATCTCAACCGGCCAGCCAAAGGTCATTTCATTCATCTTCAGCGCGTCTAATGCGGAGCAGCGCACGACACGAAACGACCCTATGTCTGAGAGACGCACGCCATACAATATGCGGATCAAGCGGCTGACAAGCCAGTTACCCAACCGCGCCTGTGGCGAGACCGCGCCACGCTCTGAACGGTCACTCACGCGCGAACCAACAACCAGGTCCGCGCGTCCTTCGCTTAGCGGAGCCAGCATCATGGGCAGGTCGGCGGGATCATCGCTCCCATCTCCATCCAAAAAAACAACAATGTCGGCCCCTAATGTGCAGGCCATCTTGAAGCCAGCCAGGCAATTGCGTCCATAACCGCGAATCGGCTCGCTGGAGACGAGGGCGCCTAGAGAATGGGCCACCTCCGCCGTATTATCGGTACTCCCGTTATCGGCCACAATAATCCATGTAGCAGTGTCGGGGGGAATTTCTGGTAGTAAATGGCGTATGGCTTCTTCTTCATTCAGGGCTGGTATAACAATAGCAACTTGTTCACTTGACATAAAAGATACAACTCCTCAGCTACACAAAATAGTCGGCGCAATGATACTGTCTTATACACGCTATTGGACCGACAAATTTTACACAGTAGCGGAATCCATCATATCTCTCCGTCTTGTATCAGCTTTTCAATCACTACAGCCACCCCTTCTTCGGCGTTGCTCAAGGTCACAAAATCAGCTGTTGCCTTCACCTCATCATGTGCGTTGCCCATAGCGATACCAAGCCCGGCGTAACGGATCATGCCGATATCGTTGTGGTTATCGCCTATAGCCACAATCTCTGCTGGCGCGATGCCTAAATCGGTCGCGATAGTCTTCAGAGCATTGACCTTTGAGACTGCTGGATGAAGAAACTCCAACAGATCAAAAGAAGACTGCGTCACATAAAGTTTTCCGGCAAAGATACGTTCAAGTTCTCTGCGCTTCTCTCGTAACGTACTCTCTTCACCGATGCCAGCAACTTTAATGCACTTCCGCGGATACAGGCTCGCCACATCCTCTATTTCCACCACTGGCGGCACAGGTGGTCGATACCAGTTGCGCGCCCGTGGCGTGTTGGTATCGACATATACGCGCTCGTAGGTATGGTATGCGCGATAGAGTCCGAAGGTTCGCAGTATATCAAGTGTTGGTAAAATGTGTTCAGACGGTATCAGCTTCTCATGCAGCACTGTCCCGCGCTGTATATCTACTACCAGCGCCCCGTTTTCGATGATCTGTGGGGCCGTCAGAGGCAAATCTCCGCAGATGGCGCGTAACACCTGCACCGTCTGTCCTGTCGCAATGACAATGGCTACACCAGATTGTGCGGCTTGATATAATACATCATGTGTTCGGGGTGTGATGTGTTTGTGTGGCATGGGGGTAAGTAATGTGCCATCCAGATCGATGGCGAGCATACGGTACATCTGGCAGCTCCTGAGAAGTTGTAACTGTGTGATATCACAAATCAAAGTACCAATATATTACAATAGTTCACCAGCTTCGTGAACCGAACTAAAACAGGAAAAACCATCCCCTTACCGCGTTATGGCATCAAAATCATGTTGCCTGACATGTGATATAGTGTTTTCAGCGTGTATTATACTCAAAGTCAAGAGGAGGCCAACTATGCCTATATGCCCAATCTGCGACGACACCGGGTTGCAAAACTCCGATTCCACCCATCCTGAGTTCTGTTATTGCGCTGCCGGTAAGCAGGCAAAACGCCAATGGGATGCACAACACACAGGAGACAGGGGAAAGGGTCAACCAAAACCGGCAAGTTTTATCGATATCGCTAACCTTGAAAACGTGAATGCCAGTGTCGATGCTATGCGTGCCTCTCTTCTTGGCGCATCAACTTCAGAAACAACGTCACCCGCAAAACATCCCGCTGTGCAATTGCTTTATCAGGTTGCCCACGCAAACCACGAAATCTCTGTGGTTGAAGCCACACAACTGTATGAACTGGCAAAAGCTCTAGAAGGATTTCTTGGCGCCCTCGCACCCATTGGACGCACCCTCAAGAGGTGAGCTAAATGTATTGGTAGTAATATCGGTTAAATGATTGACATTCATGCACGTTTTCCACTATACTCTGCCTAAGAACATGCTCTTCACACTCCGTTGCGTGATTCCGAAGTAGGTTATTTTCCCCGGCTTTCATTTTTACGTATGTTACTCATGCGTAGAGAGGGGTTTATCATGATTTGTCCACGTTGTGGCAATGAGTGGGATGCAAACAAGAGTCCTTGTACACGTTGTGGACTCGTGATACGTATGCCTGGTCAGTCGGGACCTCTGGGGCGTGCCGCTTCTCCCCCCATGCAGAAAAATATCTCACAGCCCCCCAATTTTGAGCAAACATCAACGCAATTTGCGGGGACACGTACTGATTCGTTGGCTTCGAGAAATGTGCCTCCTCGTCCACAATCAGCAACTAAGCCGGGACAATCAGCCGATACCTTTATGTCAGACTTACAACATTCGCAAAGTGCTCCTCGGGCAAACCGCTTAGTCACCGATCCTTTAACCGTGGAACCCCAGGGTCAACATGCGGGGCGGCAGCGGCAGGATTGGCTTGCAGGTGCCTATGAAGCCATTTGGATTGGCCAGGACGCCCAACGAGGCATGTCTCAGGTGATGATCTGTGAACTCGTATTACCCGAAAATGACCCTGTCGCCCTGCAAACTACCTTGCGTACCGCAGCGATGGCCCTGACCTCCGTCGGCCGGCATCCACATATTCCAACGCTTTGGGACGCTTTCAGCGGCCGTGGACGAAACTTCTTTGTTTTTGAATCAATGCAAGGCGAATCCCTGTTAAATCGTATGCGCCGTACTGGCAGGGCTATGATGGAGCAAGATGTCATCGAGTGCTGTTTACAAATGACAGAGGTATTAGAGCTACTTGCACAGCAATCTCCACCCTTAATACATGGCCTTATTCGGCCAGAACATATTCTGGTTGGACGCACAGGTTCTCAATACATGCTGACCAACTTCTCTGTAGTCCTTGCCGGAGGAGCAACGCAATTTGTCTCTGGCATTGACCGAACGCGCCTTTCTCCGTATGCCGCATCCGAGTTCGTTCGTGGTGTTATCGATGGACGCTCCGATCTCTATGCGTTGATGGCTACCGCGTATCACGTAGTCAGCGGCAGTATGCCAACAGGTGTCAGTGGCAGTATTCCCCAGGCACAACGCCTGAATCCCAACATTTCTGCGCAGTTCGGTGCCATTTTGGGGAGAGGATTACGCCCTATTGCCAGCCAGCGCTACCAGCGCCCATCCGAACTACGCCAGGATCTATTGGCGATGCGTTCAGTCAGCGGCAAACTCGTCCCCGGGTCTGCTGGACAAGATCTGGGGCAACCTTTAAGCCGCGTCGCCGATAGTGCTGAAAAAGGGCAAAAATTTGAGCCAGCCCCGGTGCCGCCCGTACCCGATAGCGTAGCACAGGCACTGCAGTCACTTGCCCCCGACGATGACGAAAATCAGAGACTGCTGCTCCCTCGCCCAGAGGAACTGCCCCCCATGGAAGAAAGAAATAACTTGCTACGTGCAGCGATCTGGCTCGGTGCTATTGCAGTATGCCTGGTGCTCGTCATTGTATTCAGCCGCGGTTTTTATCCGTAAAGGAAATGAACGAAGGGGCCGCGAACAGTGCGGCCTCTTCGTTCATTCCGTCCTTCGGCTGCTCAAAACCGGCTTGCGATACTCGTTTGCGGTCACTACATCCACATTTCAGCTAGTGTTTGCGTGCGACCACGAAATCGATCAACTGATCCAACACTTCACGATTTTGTGAGGCGGGAAAATGATATAATGCTGCTTGCGCTTTGTTCGCAAAGTTATAGGCATCTGCCCGTGAACGTTCTACCCCCTGGCCTTCATTGACCCAATTGATTACCGAGAGAAGGTCTTCCTCCCGTTGCGATGTGCCATTTAGTAGTCTATGTACCGCTTGATACTGACCATTGCGCGGCTGCTCCTGTAATGCATAGATCAAAGGCAATGTGACCATGCCCTGGCGCAGGTCATTACCGGCAGGTTTTCCAATCGTCGCCTGGTCTTCTGTATAATCCAGGATGTCATCAATGATTTGAAATGCGATACCCAGGTTCAAACCATATGCGTAGAGAAGCTCGATTTCCTCGTCCGCTGCCTGGCTGACACTCGCTCCACCTTTGCAACAAGCAGCAATCAGGCAGGCAGTCTTGTGGTTGATTTTCTCATAGTAACTCTCGATGGTCAGGTCGATACGTCCGGCTGTCATCATCTCCATAATGGTGCCTTCGCAGACCGTTGCCACAGTATCCGAGAAGAGATGATCAATACGATTGTCGTTAATATCGGCAATCAAGCCAGCGGTCTTGGCAAAGTAGTAATCACCGAGCAGAATCGCGATATTGTTCCCCCACAGCGCGTTGACGGTTGGATTGCCACGCCTGGTCGTCGCATTATCCACAATGTCATCGTGAATGAGCGTCGCCAGGTGTACCATCTCAAAGGCGACGCTCAAGGGCAGCAATTTATCGAAGCGGTACGTTTTCATCTTGCCTGAAAGTAATGTGAGAGCCGTTCTTAGTCGTTTGCCAGGTGAACCAAGCGCATGCATTGAAGCGGTATTCAGGATGTCGAGGCCAGATGTCGCTCTCTCCTCAAACGTGCTGTCCACCTGATCGAGGTCAACCTGGATATTGGTAAATAGGCGGCTCAAAGTGGCCGTGTCTTTCATGATGGTTCTCCATTTCAGGCACCTTCAAGTACGTTTCTTCTCTATAACTCTCTTGATTTTTAGAAATGCACCTACCCACGGAAGCACCGTGTACATAGCGTACAGTGTCTCTCAAGTGCCGGTCTTCTTCTTAATCTTCTTACCAGTACGTGCGAGTCGTATTTATCAGATTATACCACGACTCAACCATTCAAAACGTCTACACTATAGACGTCGTATCCAGCTCCATCAGGTCTTCCTGGACGTAACCCGCGTCCAATTGAAATTCTTCCAGTGCATCGATCGCTGCCTTGTACTCGCTCCAGGTGAGACGACGGTTGAGTACCGGGTCATTCACGGCTTTCCAGGCTGGAAAATATTGATCCATCAGGCTGACAGGTGTATCGGGACCTAATTCTTCCGCTATCCATCGCAATACCTCGCGCGTTCCCGCTATATTCTCGGGCATCACAAGGTGCCGTATGAGCAATCCACGCCGTGCGATACCATTTTCGTCGAGTTGGAGCGGACCGACCTGCCGGAGCATTTCACACAGCGAAATCTGGTTATGATCGACATAGTGCGGCATCTTCGAGGTTCGTAGCGCGTTTATATTATCAGCGTACTTGGCATCAGGGAGATAAATATCGACAACTCCGTCCAGCAGCCTGAGTGTCTCCAGGTTTTCATAGCCGGCACAATTATAAACAATGGGCAGTGTCAACCCCTTGCCACAGGCTACAACCAGTGCTGCCAGTATCTGGGGCACAAAATGAGTGGGGGTCACAAGATCCAGGTTATGACAACGCTTCCTTTGCAGGTAGAGCATCATATCCGCCAACCGTTCTGGCCCAACGCGGTGGCCAAGCCCCCCCTGGCTTAACGAGAAATTCTGGCAATATGTGCAGCGGGCCTGGCAGTAGCCAAAGAAAATCGACCCTGCCCCCCGTGTCCCACTTATCGGGGGTTCTTCGCGGCGGTGCACATTCCAGGATGCAACAATGGCCTCTGTCCCTGAACGACACACCCCTGTTTTCCCCGCAATGCGATTACAGCGACAATTCTGTGGACAGATTGTGCAACTACGTAAGATTTCCCAGGCTCTAGCTGCGCGCTCAGCCAGCTCGCCTGTTTCATACAGATGGAGATAGCTAGGATAAAGCATTAGTCACCTTGTAGTGTCAACAATCGCTTTGGCGTCTCAATAAAAATCGTGTCCAATTCTGCTTGAGAAACTCCTGCGTGACGCAGCCGCGGCACAATATTGCGCAACAAATGCTCATGACTCAGCGTGATGCCTAAATCTTCAGGAGCAATAGGCCCCAAAACCGCTCTAATATGCATAACGTATCTCGAAATAAAAAGAGTCCGTACATTATCATATGCGCTCTCTCGCTGCTTGCGGCAGTGAGAGAGCGCATATGATGAAATTCTTTACTGGGGCGAGGGCCATTTAAAGCCATGCTGCGATGGCTTAGGGCCGGACGAACGCGGCTTCGCCGCCTTTTCCTTCTTCGCTTCCTTCTTGCTACGAGCAATCGCACTTGCAGCGCGAGAACGCGCCTTCCGTGGAGCTTTTGTCACCTTTTTTTTATCCGCAGCGGAAACTTGAGCAGCATCTTCGATTGCCGGCTTCACTTCAGGTGTGGCTGCTAACTCTGATACCACAGGCCCCAAAGGCGCGTCAGACGTCACAAGCGTCTCAACCTGCTTGACCAGCTCTTCTGTCTCATTGGCAATACCAGTCCAGAACTGAGCGTTTTTGCGTTGTGCCGGACGCGGACCCTTGAGCACACGCCCGTCAGGTAAACGTGTCACGTGCCGCTCTTCTGGCTCGGTACGAGTTCTACCGCCTGTTTTACTTTCCCGTGAAGGTCGCTCAGGCTTGACATTCCGCTGACTCTTCGGGGTATCAAAACGCTCATAATCCCCCTCAAAAAGTTCGCCTTCTCGTCCGTTGACGCCAGGTCGCTCTCGAGAAGAACTATCTTGTCGCGCCGCTGGCCGACTTTGCCAGCGCGGATTTTGTGTATCCCGTTGACCAGCAGGATAAAATGGACGATTGCCCCCAGCATAGTTCCGCTGTGGACGCTCACCCCGCTCGAATTCGCGCGGCTTGCGCTCATTATCGCTGGCTAGCGGATCAAAATTGCGCGGCGGGCGACCATTGCGTTCGAAGCCGGGATAAGCTCTATTCTTCTGAAATCCACTCGGACTTCCGGGTCCATTGCCACTGGGGCGCCGATTGTCGTACCTCTCACGGCTTGCGTTGTAAGATCGGGGACGAGTACCAAAATTGTTATTGGGAGAACGCTCGAAACTTCGTTGATTGCCATTGGGTCCGTATGGTCTGTAGGGTCTTTGACCATTTTGAGCAGAGGAATGCTCTGATGGCTGGTTATTCCGCCAGTTATTGCGTGATGGTTGTCCATTACTGCTGCGTGTGCGATAGTCGGCGTGTTGAGTAGGCGCTCCGGACTCCCAGGCGCGATCTACCGTTTCGCGATTAAGACGAGGACGAGGTGGACGTGGAGTTCGCTCTTCTCCCGTCCTGTTTGGGGATTGACCTCGAGAGGATGAGCGCACGTCGTCTCGCGGCTGTTTGTTGTAATCTCTTGTCATGATTCCTTTCCGGGTTGTCCCGTTTGGAGGGTAGTTAATTTCATCTAAGTGGTGGACATATGGGCAAGATTTCGAAGGTACTTCCCGTCGGTGGCTCCGCACCAATTCCAGCATTCTTGACGCATTATGTTCTTTATTGGCATGTTCAGAGGGGCTGCGTCTCCCTATAGTATACCACAAACTACTCGTGCTAAGCGAGCATTCTGCGCAATACTACTCTTTTGGCTGCATAGCGCGTGACCCGATAGTTATGGCTTTGGCACCCGCTACGGTATCGGGCCGCTTTGCAGTGGAACACCCTTATAGCTTAACTCATTACTGCCCAACATGGCAACCGTCTTTAAGGGTAACTCATCAGGGAGCAGTGGCCGCATCACCAGACGATAATACAAGCCCTGCTCAAGAAACTCTCCCTGCTGCTGATTATTGAGCAATGACCTGATAGTTTGTATTTGCCGCCTGTTTGGCAGATATGCAACTCGTGGCACAGTAAAGGTCAGGCAACCGGTATCGCCGTTCGGGCCAACCTGGTCAGGTGGAATGATACCACATTCAAATATCGCCAGCTGGCTAAGTGTAAAATCTGGTAAAGGCCATACGGGAATGTTCTGTGTCAGATCCGGGCTAAAATCCTGGTGGACGAGCACGGTCATCGTTGCATTGCTATAGGGATGCATTGGACCCTTGAGCGACTCCCTGATCGTGGTCAGAGCGCGATCCAACCGGTAATATTCATCCAATGCCTGTGCGCTCTCCTGCAGTGTACCAAATTTTCCGTACCGAAATTCATAGTATTTGTTATTCAGTGTCAGTTGTAATAAAGTAGCATTCTGATCTGGTACATCATAAAATTGCGTTTGAGTAAAACTGAGCAACCCATCCGCATCCACCAGTGCATGCAACAGTTGTTGCAATGAATCTGTGTCAAGCCTTCCCTCTCTCATTTGCAAACCTGGCCCAAGAATATACCTCCCATCCCCGTAAATACTCATTTCGGGACTGAATGCCAACGTGCCGAAGTTGCCACCCCCATAGAACGTGCGAACGATGACGTCGTTCGGATTTGTACTGTATGTGATTATCCCGTTATTTGTTGGCAGTGCGCGGGTACTTTTGCCATTCTTAGAAGCTGAAGTTGTGTTGCCTGAACCGCTGCAAGCAGTAAGAAGAGTGGCTAATAGACAAAGTATAACATACGCGCTGTAACTTTTACTCTGACCATGTTGGGGAACGTGCCCAATGTCCTTATCGTTTTTCATTGCGCAAATGGGCATCCACTTCATTCGGCTGCCATCGATTCCTCCGTCATTTTGTAGCGTATAGCGGATTATTTGATAATTTCCTTATACACCATACCACATACGTTTTGCGATGCCAAACGCAAACCGAAGAGCCAAAGGACCGGGCTTCACCCTTTATCGCAGAAGCGATAACCGATCATCTTATACACCAGCTTCGCGGCCAGGAAATCAGCGCGGGTCTGCCCTTCCATCGGGCAGAGTTCGACTACATCCATCCCGACAACAGTAGTGCGGTGACAGATTTCTCGAAAGAGTTCGAGTAACTGGTACCAGTGTAATCCGCCTGGTTCAGGCGTACCCACCGCTGGCATCTCGCTGGGATCAAGGGCGTCGAGGTCGATCGTGACATACGTATGTTTGCTCAGGCGATCCCAGGGAATAACCGCCGTTCCCTTTGCCAATTGGTAGCCCCATACCACCGCCACATTGGGGCGAATTTTCATAAATTCGGCCTCTTCAGGGCTGAAGCTGCGAATGCCAATCTCGGTCAAAGGAATACCCATATCTACAACCCGTCTCTCAATAGAAGCATGTGAGAGGGGCGTTCCTTCGTATTTATCGCGCAGGTCGCCGTGAGCATCGATGTGTACAACCGTCAGGTCTGGAAAATAGTCTCGTACAGCAGCTATAGGAGGAGCGGAGAGGGAGTGTTCTCCACCTAGCGTAAAGGGGAGTTGTCCGCGTTCAAGTACTTCACGTACAGCATCACCGGTGGCCTGAAGCGCGGTGGCATGATCCATGTCGTGGTAGTCTAATGCCGGACGTGTATAGACGCCTACCTCGATGGGGCAGCAATCGAGTTCCTCGTCATATAATTCCATCTGGCTGGAGGCATCAAGAATCGCCTGTGGCCCATGTTCAGTGCCTTTCATATAGCACACGCTATATTCAAGCGGGGCCGGGATAATCGTTACGCGAGCGGTTGATGGGTCGCAGTAAGGCGCATCTGGCGCACCAAACTGGGTTACAGGCGAATCAGTCATAAGATCGTACTCCTTCTTTTTAGCGCACCGCCATTCTTGCACTGCGCTCAGCTATTGCTGCCTCGTAGCGTACAGGATCAGGCGTCTCCGGGCGCAGGGAACGGTTGCCGCGTACCACGAAATGCGCCTCTACATCATCTGTTTGGAACATTTCCCTGGCAAAGGCGATGGCCTCTTCCTGGCTGAATTCTTTGCAGGAACAGATGTCGATATCGACTTCGCCATATTCAGGCCAGGCATGCAAACTAGTGTGGCTCTGGGCAATGACGACAAAGCCCGAAAGACCAGCATCCAATGGATTGGATGTTTCAATATGGTACAGGTGAACTGGACTGACTTTCTCCATACCGACACGGGCGGGATATTCATCCAGGGCACGCCGTACCAATGCCTCGTTAGACAGAAGCTCCCGGTCGCAACCGTATAGCTCCAACATTAAATGGACAAGCATCGATTTTACCTCCTCTTAGCTCTAGTAACACAAACGGCATCATTTTTTTGACCCCGAAATGCCATTATATGTTATTATACATTAGATTGTCAAGCTAATGAGAAGTATATGCTCGATGTTTTTACCTAATAACCAGTGCATATCCATCTAAAAGCAAGCAGACATTCCACCTAAATAGGAAACATATGAGCATTAGGTGGAAAGCCTGCTATGGCCGTATCTCTTTTCCTGCAGCATAAGCCTGTTTCAGTTCTTCTAGTAACTGCTCGCGCCTGGCAAAGAGCTCTCTTCGCGGGCGCGGCCTGGCCTTTGTCACAGCGTACGCGGTAATTAACGGTAGAGCAATCGTCGAGTCGCCGTAAATTACCACTGTGCTGCTCAATTGATCTGGTTTGATCTTGCCCCATGAAACAGCCTCCGAAGGTGTTGCTCCAGAAAGTCCGCCCCAATGGGGAGCATCAGCGGTGATCTGCACGAAATAGTCATGCCCCCCTTTGTGGATGCCGAGGACCTCCCAGAGCTGCGGCTGCGTCTGCAAATAGAAATTCTTCGGGCTGCCACCGCCAAGAATAATGACGCCATTGCGCGTAGCATGGTGAACAATCGCAGTGGTCTCGTTGACATCGGCCAGCGGATCGAGCATCAACAGGCTGCCATCCAGGGCGTTGCGAGCAACGTTCATCCCAATCGACGAGTCTCCTGGTGAGGAGGTATAAATGGGAACGTTCCAGCGTGCTGCCTGGGCCAGTAAAGAATACTCAGGATTGACCCCGGCTTTGAGCAACTGGATGCCCAGGTGGTTGTGCAGTTCCGAGGTTGCAATCGGCCTGTTCGGCAAGCTTTTCAGGCACTCACGTACAAAAGCATCGGTGTCCAGGAGCACGCTGTCTTTGAAGAGAATGTCATAGATGCGGATGACCCCTTCTTCCTGCAGCTTCGTATCGTCCAGGCGGAAATCGCCACGGTGCAGTGTCATCGCCAGCGCGTGATGTATATCGTGATAGAGGTTGGCGCCCGTGCTGATGATAAAGTCAACAAAGCCATGCTCCATTAACGTGATAACGCAGCCCCCCAGGCCAGCGGGCGTCAGGGCACCTGCCATCGTCAGACCAATGGTCACATCCTTCTCAGGGTCCAACATCTCCTGGGCATAGAGGCGCGCCGCCTCATTCAATCGCGCACTATTATACGCCTGAAATTGCTGATCTATCAGTTCCGCGACCGTCATATTAGCATGAACTCGCCGTGGAATAATTTGCGCTCCACTCAGGTAATCGCTCTGGCTTAGCTCGTGATGATGGGCATTGGGAGTATCCTGGTGGTGATCGTGATGATGCATGAAATCATGTTCCTTTCTCATGGGACAGACAGCTTAGCGATGTTCCAACGCGTAGTATTGTACCATGAGAAAGAAAAAGTATTGTGGAGGCGACCCTACACCACCTTATCCACCAACCACTCCCGAATCTGCTTGATATGCTCCTGGTAATGCTCATATGTATTGGCCGCTATATAAGGAACCAGATTACGCCCATTAGTCCACGAGAAGCGCTGCGGATTCGTAATATCGTCTTCCGAGAGTGTCTGTACCTGTGCTAGCATTTCCTGGTGTGCCTGGCGATATTCGGCCTGCACAGCGTTGAGAGGGCGTTCCCGGTTCTCCTGAAACGTCTTCTCGTTCAACCTATCAACCACTTCCCAGGTATATCCTGCTTCCGGTTTGTCGGGCTTCTCTCCCCGCAATCCCGCCTGGATCCAACCCACACATCTCTTCTCCCACGCAGCGATATGCGCCAGCACATCCTTGACGGACCATTGATTCTCCAGTGTTGCCTGGCACATTTGCTCGTCGCTCAGTGTCGCCAGCAGCTCATCCAGTTGCGCCCGGTCTGACTGGATCATTTCTTGCAACTTAGCCTTAACCATCTTACAAGACCTTTCTATTCCACCATCGACCGCCTGATCTCGATGATCTGGTCGCGCAACTGTGCCGCCTTCTCGAACTCCAACTGCTTAGCCGCGGCGCGCATCTGCGACTCCAAATCTCTAATCAGTCGCAGAGCTTCATCTTTTGGAATACCCGCCAGCACCGCTGCCACCGCTTTCCTGTCTGCCTCCTCAATGTTGACGCCGCTCATCGCCTTGATGCGCTCTGTTAGGGACTTCACATCCTTCTTGATACCGCGCGGCGTGATATGGTTGCGCTCGTTAAAAGCCGTCTGCAGCTTGCGGCGGCGGTTCGTTTCATCCATTGCATATTGCATCGATCTTGTAACAGTATCGGCATACAAAATCACGCTGCCCTCCACATGGCGGGCGGCTCGTCCGATGATCTGGATCAGCGAGTTTCCTGAGCGTAAGAACCCCTCTTTGTCGGCATCGAGAATTGCCACAAGGGAGACCTCTGGCAGGTCCAGTCCTTCGCGCAGCAGGTTGATACCTACCACCACATCATAGACACCGAGTCGCAGGTCGCGCAGGATTTCGACCCGCTCAATCGTATCGATCTCCGAGTGAAGGTAGTGAACCTTGATATTCAGTTCCTGCATATAGTCCGCAAGGTCTTCCGCCATCTTCTTGGTCAGCGTCGTCACCAGCACGCGCTGTCCCTTCTCGACCCGTTTCCTGATCTCCGCCAGCAGGTCATCGATCTGCCCCCTGGTTGGGCGCACGCTGATCGACGGATCGAGCAGACCCGTCGGGCGGATAACCTGCTGCACAACCGCCTGGCTATGCTCGTGCTCATACGGTCCGGGGGTGGCGGAGACAAAAAGGGCCTGGTTGATCTGTTGCTCAAACTCAGGAAATGTCAATGGCCGGTTATCGAGCGCGGAAGGAAGCCGGAAGCCATAATCGACCAGCACCTGTTTGCGTGAGCGATCTCCGGCGTACATGCCTCGTACCTGGGGCAGCGCCACATGTGACTCGTCCACCACAAGCAGATAATCATCCGGAAGGTAATCCATCAGCGTCCAGGGCTGATCGCCTGCACCGCGTCCCGCCAGGTGACGCGAATAGTTTTCGACGCCCGAGCAGAAACCGGTCTCGCGCAACATCTCGATATCGAAATTGGTGCGCTGCTTCAAGCGCGCCGCCTCCAGGAGTTTTCCCTCTGCCTCTAGCTCGGCCAGCCGCTCTTCTAACTCCGCCTCAATCAACTCGATAGCTCTGTTGAGCCGTTGCTGTGTGGTAACCCAGTGCTTGGCCGGGTAGATGTCTAGCCTTTGCCGTTTCCCCAGCACTTCACCCGTCAGCGGATCAATTTCGGTCATGCGCTCGATCTCATCGCCGAAAAACTCGATGCGCACCGCGACATCCTCGTAGGCGGGGAATATCTCCAACACATCGCCGCGCACCCGGAAACGCCCGCGAATGAAATTGGCATCGTTGCGCTCGTATTGGATCTCCGTCAGGTGGCGCAAAATCTTATTACGCCGTCGTTCTTCCCCCACCTTCACGGTCAGAACCACCTCGCCATACTCTTCAGGACTGCCCAGGCCGTATATGCAGGAGACTGAGGCAACGATCAGTACATCGCGCCGTTCAAAGAGGCTGCGTGTCGTCGAGAGCCGCAGCTTCTCGATCTCTTCGTTCAACATGCTCTCTTTTTCAACATACGTATCGGTACGTGGTATGTAGGCTTCAGGCTGATAGTAGTCATAGTAGGAGACAAAATATTCTACTGCGTTATTGGGAAAGAATTCTTTGAACTCGCTGTAGAGCTGAGCCGCCAGCGTCTTATTCGGGGCGAGCACCAGCGTCGGTTTCTGTACCTGAGCAACAATTTTTGCTACTGTATAGGTTTTGCCGCTCCCTGTCACCCCCAGCAAGGTTTGCATCTTAGAGCCATTCTTGATGCCTTCAACCAGTTGCGCAATAGCTTCAGGCTGGTCTCCCGTTGGTTGAAATGGTGCTTCCACCTTAAATTCCTGCATGACCTTTATATCCTTGAAGAGTAGAATATCTTTTCCAAATTGCCCTACATTATACCACATGCACGCTGGCGAGTTTCTACTAGGTGCGCTATCAAGATAGCAGGTAGAACATGAGCGACCGGAAATGTGAACTATTCCATAGCAGTTGCCTTTGCTTGTGCTACAATGAACACAGTAAGCGCTGTGAATGTACCCACTAGATCAAAGGAGAAAAGTCAAGTTATGGAGCAGGTTTCCCCTCGCTTCTGCCCAAGATGTAGCGCACCATTAGTACCAGGTCAACGCTTTTGCCCCAACTGCGGGCTATCCATGACTTCTGCGCCCAGGCCCCAGATACCTGTAAACACTCCAGACCCACAGCCCTGGTCACAGTTTTCGCCGGTTTCACAGCAGCCTGCCCAACCGCCGCCATCGCGGAGAATTACCGGGCAGCCTGCCCCGATCACACCTTCACGCCCTCCCAGAAAAAAGACCTCTGGCAGAACTATCCTGGTGCTTATTCTTGTACTCCTTCTTGTCCTGTTGGGAATAGGGAGCTATCTTGGTGCCCTCGCCCTGGGCTTCCGCCTACCAGGCTTTCCTGGTGGAACCGCGACACAGCCACCCGTGACTACTTCCCAAATTAATGCCACTGTGACCTATGCGGGTGTTGATTTGACCGTTCTAACCGCCCAGCAATCGCAGAGCTTTATAAACGATCCCAACACCACCTCAACCGGGATGGTGCGCCTGAATATTCAAGAGCAGAATAAAACAACCGTCAAGGTAAGCTGGCTCTATACTAATATCGCGCGCTTGCTCTTGCCGGAAAAAACGCTCGTTGGGCCGGTCTATGTACATGCGCACGTCGGAATAGCTCCTGGGGCAACACAAAAAAGCGTTCTCGACTTTGCTGTGCCAGTAAACGACAAAATCAGCCAGTTGACATTGAGATTAGGTGCGGCAAATGAAGCGCAGGTGGATATCCCTCTGAACGGACATGCCGATCTGGGAAAATATAATCCGCAGAGCGTTCAACCAAATGGACAATTTCTCTATCTTGGCCTGAACTGGACATTGGTGAAAGCTACGTCGCAACTGAGTATTGCCGGACAGCAAGCGAGCAAAGGCACGACCTATATCATAGTGACGCTCAGGGTAGATAATACGCTTTCGCAAACGGCTATAACTGGCTCTCCTTTCGACTACGCGCGCTTGAAAGCCGGTAATACCACGGCTTCCCCAAAATTTACAGACCTGCCCGTCTCATTTGATGCAGGAGAAACAGGCCAGACCGGCACGATAACTTTCCTCGTGCCCCAGTCCAGCAAAGCCTTCACCCTCATCTTTTTGCCGCAAGGCGGAGCAAATCAAGCCACCACCGATTTTCAGTTTGCGTAACTCCAAATACATTGTTGGGGCAACCCTCGCGGTTGCCCTGAGATCTCCTCAATCGAAATGGTTGCTCTGCTTTCTGTGACATAGGCCATATGTAGCCAATGATATACATTATAGACTTTCATTTCGATAACTGTTACACTTGTGCCCAGTACAATTGTACGACTTTTAGAACAGTCACTTTTAGATCTTTGAATCAGAGGAGAGAGGAAATGGCACAGTCATCACAACCCTCCTGTCCACATTGCGGTACCCCTTTAGCCCCTGGGCAGCGTTTCTGCTCGAACTGTGGAGCATCGGCGGACCCCAATTTTGGTAAGCCAACCGCCATGGGAAGCGGCGTAAATAATCCGCAAGCCCGTGAATTGCCTACAGAACTTCCAGTACCGCCGCCTCCGCCCGAAAATTATTACGCGCAACCTGCGCAGCCAACCCCTGCGCCTAATACATTCTATCCACCGCAGCAGGGACAAAGCTACCCATCACAGCAGGGCTATCAACCAGCACCAGTTCCTGCCTACGCACAGCCAGTGAAGGATTCTTCAAAAAGCGTACTCGGCCAGTTGGGCTGTGGTGTCCTTGTCGTCATCCTCTTAATAGTGGGCGTCTGTGGTGGAGCAAGCTACCTTGTATACAGGTATGTTGTATCTGCCGCCAGTAGTACGAGTAGTACGACTTCTACCTCTAACTCTACTACAACCGGCAATGGCTATGGAACAAATGGCACACCGCAGGCTATACCAACAACAACCACACAGGTCAATGCGGTTGTGACCTATGCCAGTGTTGATGTCACCATTGTGAATGTCCAAAAAGCCAGCAGCTTTACCAATGACACTAATATAAGCTCGCCTTATGTGGTACGTCTCAACATCAAAGAACATAACCCGTCGACCGGCTCCGTTTATATGTTTTACGGCGATAACTTCCACTTGCTTTTGTCTGATGGGACAAGTATTGCTGCTGGCAGCGAGCATGACAGTACGGGCATTGGCCAGGATGTCACTCGTTCAAACTGGGTAGATTTCCCTGTGACCACTAATGTAGATGTCAGCAAACTTACTCTGCGCATCGGCGGCGCGAACGAGGCCCAGATGGACGTTCCTTTGGCGGCTAGCCCGGACGTGAGTAAGTACCAACTCAAAACGATCAGGCCAAATTCAGCATTCACCTATGCCGGCCTCAACTGGACGCTGACGACGGTGACCTCGAGCCTAAGCGCGTATGGCAAGCAAGCTACGACCGGAATGCGCTACATCACGGTGACGCTGAAAGCAAATAACCCCACGCAGAACAACTTCTACGTCTTTCCTAACGATTATGCGCGTCTTCAGGCGGGAACGACCACTTCGCCACCCTCCGACAACACCTTTAGTTCCTCTATTGCTGCTGGTACTACCGGTTCCACTGGAACGATTACCTTCCTTATGCCGCAGAGTGCCACGTCGTTTACGCTGATTATGCTGCCACGCAGCGATACAACGCCAGCTGCCACCCAGGTTACAACCACTTTCCAGATGTAGCTCCGGTCAAAAAAAGGAGAGACGCGAACCGCTCGCGTCTCTCCCTTCTGCTACCTCTCCTGTTTAGAAAAGAGAGTATCCAGCCCTCTGAGCATCACTCTTCATGACATACTCTACGAAACGAAACGCTGTAGAAACGCTGCATGCCCTATACTACTCGTAGCGCAAGATACTTCTTGTCATAGTCAGCAGAGATGCTTCTGATCCAAAAAAGAAGTAAGGATGAGTATGAGCAGAGAGATATGACGCTAATGCGCTGGGATTGGATTCCAAGCCAGCTTCAAACAACGCTGCGACTCGCTGTCTATAGAACGATGATTGCAAAACATATCAAGATGACAGTTGTACGCAGCTAGACCGGCCTGGTTATTCCAATAAGAAGCTGCCAACGAGCTGTTTCCGCAGCGTCGCTTTTTCCTCTTCATCGATCATCGCAAGCTTCCGGGTTTTAGAACCCTGCCGAACTGCCATTGGGCGGGTGACTTCAGTGGCAGATTCGTCAACCAGCATGTCCTCAAGGATTGAAGAGGTCCTTGCTAGCACTTCTTCTTCTTCCTCTTCGTTGAGAGAGTACGGTATAAGCTCAAAATCGTCGGTGTTTGGCATAGGCGTTTCAAGAGGAGTCCTTGTCCCTACCGCGGCTTCACTGATGGGCATTATCGTGGTTGGCTGTTCAGTGAAAATTGTCTCCTGCTCTTCTGGCTCTGCCAGTAGAAAACCGGCGGCAGCTTCGCCAGCAAGCGAGAATCGCTGCCCCTGTATCTCGAGAACAATACCCAGTCCATCACGCAAACCAGCAAGCTGGCGGCGCAATTCGTAGTTTTCCGCTAGTAGCTCCTCCATGTATTGTTTTTGATTGAGCACTTCTTCCATGAGTTGCTCAAAGCTAGTTCCAGCCATGTTGTTGTTCCTCCAATTATGCCTTATTCTGACAGGTGGGCTGTGCCAGTAGGCGCACTAGTGTTACACTTTTTAAATATGGCGTGGTTTCTCTCTGCTCTTGTATTAAAAACGTATTAATGTGATCTAAGTAACTATGGTTGTGCTTGTTTCAACTACTTATGTAGTCCTTTATGGTATCTTGAATCGTCTATATTACTTATACACATGGCTTTTCTTTTTTAGCGCTAAGGGTACTGTTATCACGAAATGCCTCATCTTTATACTCATTCATGCCACACCTCTCCTGCTTTATCGCTTCGAGATATGAGTAAGTAAATAAACTTGTAAACGCATCGGAAATGGGGGTTAGTGTATGGTAGTATTGGTTTGAATAAGAAAAGGCCCTCTTTTTCTGTGATTGCTTTGTAATATGAGACCGTGCTATTGTGTGGGAATTGTGAGGTCGATACCCTATCCTTGGATAAGTGGCTTATTCGTGGTTTGATCAGTAAGTGGTACAATCTGATTGGCTATATGTTGTCTGTGGTCAATGGTATCGCTTATCGACGAGTGAAAAGGAGTTGAAAACAATGAATGACCGCATCCAAGAGATTTTAAGCTGGTATACCAGCGAAAATCCTGGCGTTCGCACTAACCTTGCCCGTATGCTTAATCATGGCCGCCTGGCAGGCACAGGAAAAATGGTTATTTTGCCGGTAGACCAGGGCTTTGAGCATGGTCCTGCCCGGAGCTTTGCTCCGAATCCTGCTGGGTATGATCCACGCTACCACTTTCAGCTGGCTATCGAAGCTGGCTGCAATGCTTATGCTGCCCCTCTAGGATTTCTTGAAGCAGCCGTCTCTGACTACTGTGGTGAGGTACCCCTCATCTTGAAATGTAACAACCATGATACCCTGAACGACGAAAAAGACCCTATTTCTGCGATCACTGCTGATGTGGGTGACGCTTTGCGCCTGGGTTGTGTCGCAGTCGGCTATACAATCTACCCTGGATCCAGCGAGCGCGTGACCATGTACGAGCAGTTGCGTGGATTGGCCGAGGAAGCCAAAGCTGCTGGTCTTGCTGTCGTTGTCTGGTCATATCCTCGTGGCAGCAGCCTGACGAAAGAGGGTGAGACCGCCATTGATGTTGTGGCCTACGCTGCCCAGATTGCGGCTCAACTAGGCGCGGATGTCATCAAGGTGAAACTGCCGAGCGCGAAAGTCGAGCTGGTGGAGGCGCAAAAAGTCTACCAGAAATACGAGATTCCCATAGCCACCCTGGCTGAACGTGTGCACCACGTCATCCAGAGCTCCTTCAATGGTCGCCGTATCGTCATCTTCTCCGGTGGCGCCGCTGCGGCCGACGAGCAGGTCTTTACAGAGGCCCGTGCTATCCGCGATGGTGGTGGCTTCGGCTCCATCATAGGCCGCAACTCTTTCCAGCGTAAGAGAGAGGACGCCCTGAAATTTCTCAATACCATCATGGGTATCTATGAGGGCTCTATACAGTAACAGTCAGAGGGCGACCTCTGTAGGGGCGACCCTTGGGTCGCCCATATAGTCGCCCATATAAGAGAAGCGTCCTGGGCAGCGTGCGGCGCCGCATGCTGCTCAGAACGCTTCTCTCATTTTTTACCTCACACTCTTAACTTGCCGGATAACCAGCGTCCCCAACCCAAAATACACAATCGTCACCGCAAAAAGCGCCGTATACCCGATATGGTTAGGCAGCGTGTGCATTGCCTGCAGCAGGACGCCGCCGATGGTAATGCCGATCACCTGCGGCAAAATACCCATTGCCGACCAGATACCCATGAACTTCCCTGCCTCGTCCGTTGGCGGCAGCACATCCGTCGTCAGCGCCCAGTCCACGCTCGTGTACGCCCCGTAGCCAATCCCGAAAAACGCGCCCGCAATCAACGCGCCATATTGATTCTGGAAAATAATGAACATCAAGCACACTACCGTCATCATAATGCCGGAAAGGTAGACCAGTGGCTTGCGGCCCCGGCGATCTGAGATTGAGCCAGCTATAATGGAGGTTGGCAGCGCTAGCAACAGCAGCGCGGGAAGGAACAGCGTGCCAGAGAATTGTTCGCCGGAGAAAGGCGAGTTGAGGAAGATTGTTTTCACTCCCGGGCCGCCCAGGACATCGTCAAAGTAATACTGTAAGAAATAGAAAACACCCCAGATACCCATCATCACTAGCAGGCGCGCCAGCAATACCCACGAGAGATCAGGATAGCGGGTCGGCTTAAAGAAGAACTTCTTGAGAATAGGGCTGAGCTGGAAAGTGACGTGCTCGCTCAGCGGTGTCTCTTTCACCGTGAACACAGTGTAAGCAACAAAAACAATTTGCACCACCGCAATGATGAGGAATATCTGTACGATTTCGTTGCGGTAGACGGGCAGCGCATCGTGCTTGTTCACGATCATACCGGCTACAACTGATCCGATGATCGTACCCAGCAGCGTAAAGAGGCCGTTAAAGCCAGCCGTCATGCCGCGCTGGTGCTCTGGCACCTTGTCTGCAATAATCGCGCTCCAGGGAGAATTTGCCAGATTATTGGTGAATTGCAATAAGAGGAACAGCACGATAAATGTCAGCAACAGCGCGATCGAAGAAAACCAGCCTGGCGCAAAGGCAAAGAGGACAAGGACTACCACATTCGCTATTGTGCCAATGATCAAGAAAGGACGGCGGCGTCCCATGCGAAATGTGACATAGTCGGAGATTGCTCCGACCAACGGATTGACCGCTACTGCCACCAGCGTTCCCCATATCACCACGAGGGCGAGGTTAATGTCCTTCTGCGCCGGATCAAGGAACTTCGCGACCATACTGGGGATCACGATTGCCAGCAGCGCCTGCCAGTGAAAGTTGTTCGCGATCCAGAAAACATTCATATTGATCTGTTCGAAGATGGATACATGTCGCTCCTTTGCGACAGCGGCGGAACTGATCTCAACTCCACTCGGGTTATCGATAATCTCCATAAGTGGTAATCCCTCTCTTGAACGAGCTATCAGTGGAAGATAATAAATCCGCTCCAATGTTCAGATTGAGCTAATTATAACGGTGAGAGGCTGCTATAGCAAGTAAAATATAGGCCAGAATAGAAAAAAGGGTGCCAGCCGCGTAGACCACGTGGTCCGCGCGGCTGACACCCTTTTGCTATGTTATCTTATCTCGTTTGCTCGTACACCTGGCTCGAGAAGTCCACTTCCACGCCCTGGCTCTCAAGCCAGTGTTCAAGGTCGATCGCGGCCCTGCACCCATCGCCGGCAGCCGTCACCGCCTGGCGATAGCGATGGTCGGTCACATCACCAGCGGCAAAAACGCCCGGAATGTTGGTCATCGTGTGCTCAACCGGCACAATATACCCGGCCTTGTCCATGTCGATCAAGCCCTTGAATAAATCGGTATTTGGCTTGTGGCCAATTGCCAGGAAAAATCCCTGCACGGGCAGCACACTCTCCTCACCGGTTTTCAAGTTCCTCAGTCGCAGACTCGTCACTGCATCCTCACCCACAACCTCAGTCACCTCGGTATCCCAGATGAAGCTAATTTTCGGATTCTTGAAAGCGCGCTCCTGCATAATCTTGCTTGCTCGCAGCGTATCGCGCCGGTGAATAACCGTCACATGGTTGGCATAGCGTGTCAGGAAGAGCGCTTCCTCCATGGCAGTATCTCCGCCGCCAACGACCGCTACGTCCTTATTCTTGAAGAAGAAGCCGTCGCAGGTAGCACAGGCGCTCACACCTCGTCCCTGCAATTGCTGCTCGCTCGACAATCCCAGCCACTGCGCGCTGGCACCCGTCGCAATAATAATAGCTCGACCCTGGTAATCGCCTGAGTCGGTCGTCACCATAAAGGGCCGTTTGCTGAAATCAACAGCCGTCACATCCTCGGAAAGCATCTCTGTGCCAAAGCGGCGCGCCTGGGCCTCAAACTTATCCATCATCTCGGGGCCAAGAACACCCTCTTCAAAACCAGGATAATTTTCCACGTCGCTGGTTAACATCAACTGACCACCAACCTGGTATCCCTGGAACATCAACACCTCGAGGTTAGCGCGTGCGGCATAAATCGCGGCAGTATATCCGGCTGGCCCTGAGCCAATAATAATCACATCGTATAGTTTTGTCATAGTTGGGGTCTTCCTCGCTTCTCAACCAACTTGTTAGTTCTCTGCTTATGATAACACAAAAGAGGTGGATTTTATGCCGTTGGGGTATATGGCAGCGTTTTGAGACGGTGTACAGAGACGTGGTTATGCGCTAAACACCTGCTCTCCTCATGGTTACAGCGTTGTAGATGATGAGTAGGATGGGAAGCAGCACCAGGCAAACGAGACTAGATAGTGTAATGCCGAAAAATTGGCCAGAGTAATCGGTTAGCCGGAAATGGTACGCGATGCCATCACCGATAACTCCAACGAGATTGGAGATGACTATCCCTACTGCGCTAAAGCCAACCGCAATGGCGATTGCCCTGGTATTATTGTAGCGTCCCTTTGTCAAAAGTAGCGCTAAACCGGGAATGAAAACAAATATGGCATCACTTAGATACCAATACCAGGGACGAGCAAGGCTTTGGTTAACGAAGTAATCCCCAATCAAGGTACCAACCTCTATGCTCACAAGTCCGACCCAGGGACCGAACTCAACAGCAAGAAAGAGGGGGATAGTGTAGGCTAAATTGAACAAGATAGCAAAAAGGGTAAAGGAATAACTAAAACTTCCACTTGAAAAGGGAATGATGGGGTTGAAAAGTGGGCCGCTGTAAGAACTCCGGTTGCCTAGAACATTCAAACCGTAATAGAGTCCACCGAAGATAACGATTCCAACAAGCATAGCCACTAGCTGGCGTTTGCCAATGCTCCATATATTGACCTTCGTAGCAGGTGACCCTGCCAGCGGCATTGCTTGATTTTGATAACCGCTATAGGAGGGAGGTCTTGCTCCCTGGGACATTGACGGTCCCGCCGCCTGCGTTGGAGGAAGCTGGGGAGTGATTGACGGTTGCTTTGGCGCTGGTGGTTGTATTACGGCCTGTGTTGGAGGGAACGACGATGAATATTGGGGATCAGGCAGTGGCACAGGAATAGTTGGCAACTGTGATTGACTGGCCTGCTCCAGGGCGTTGGCAAAAGCTTGTACACTCATAAAACGCTGTTTTGGAGCTTTGGCGAGCGCTGTTGTAACCACGTGTTCAACATCAGGTGGAATAGTAGGAACCCTTTCACGCAGCGGTGGTGGAGCAGCAAACATGTGCTGGGTGCACAACTCGGTAAAAGACCCGTGAAAAGGACGATCTCCACTCAGCCACTCGTACACTACTACTGCCAGAGAATACTGGTCACTGGCTGGACGTGGTTTGCCTTGAATTTGCTCAGGAGACATATAGGCCACGGTGCCAACCACATCCTGTGTGCTCTGGTAGCGTGAACTTTGGGCGATGAGCGCAATACCGAAATCGCTGAGCAGGACTTCATTATTGCGTCCCGCCAGTATGTTCTCTGGCTTGATATCGCGATGCACCAGCTTTTGATCATGCGCATATTGCAGTCCAGCAGCGGCCTGCTTTACATAAGATACGATAGTAATTAGTGGGAGAACGGTACCTTTGGGATAACGCTGACGCAGCGTGCCATTGGGGGCGTAGTCCATGACCAGAAAGGGTGTTTCAGCGTCCACACCAAAGTCCATAACACGTACAATCTGAGGGTGTACCAGGTGGGCGATAGTCTGTGCTTCTTTGAGGAAACCCTCGAGGTCTTCGTCATTTGCCACTTTGGTTTGTAATACTTTGATAGCGACCTGGGTTTTGAGGAAGATATGCTCACCGAGATAGACCTCGGCAAAGCCTCCGCGTCCGATAGGGCGGATGACGCGATAGTTACCAAGTTGTTGCCCTGTACGATCTGCCATGTGTCCACCTCATCTTGATAGTATCATAATTCTATTTGTTTGTTGACCGTGTTTATTGTAAAGCTATAGAGTAATCATGTCAATATCAGAGGTACCCAAATAGTAAACGTTCTGAAACCATTGTGACGATCAAAGATGGCGTTCAACTTTTTCGATTACCGTCTTTAATCGTCACAATCTATCTTGATACTTTGCGGCCTATTTCACTTTACTCCTCCCGCCAAACCGGCCGCGTCAAACATGTCGGCCCACCCTCAGCTTTGAGTGAAATCTCATTACCTCTGTATGTCACCACTTCACACCCCGCCCTCTCCAACATCTTCTGTGTTATTGGGTTCCCCTCCAACATCAAACATTTCCCGGGAGCCAGCGCCAGCACATTCGTTCCCATTGTCGCAAACTCCTCTTCGGACACTTCGATCAGCCTGAAATCACGCCGCTTCAACTCTTGCCAGAACGGCACCGCTATCAAAGGGGGATAGACGACCGCCAGCCGGTCGTCAACGATACTGAGCAGCGAGAGCAGGTGCAAACAGGCCTGCGGTCCCGTGTAGTAAGGCAGTTCCACCGGCAGCGCTGATGCGCCTATTGCCGCAAGGGCCTCGCGCAGTTGGTGCAATCCTTCGGCGTTGGTGCGAAAGCCCAGTCCCACTGCCAGCGTATCGTGATCAAGCCACAGCAAATCTCCCCCTTCAGCTCGCGCATCTCCATGCAACGTATAGTGAATGGGCACGCCCAGCGACTCAAAACGGCGCGCCATAACCGCCTCTTCTCCCCGCCGTTGCGGCTTGCCCATTGAGAGGATAATCGCTCCCTTGTCGGTCACAATCGCCGGGTCAAAGGTGAAGATTGCATCGGCATGCTCGGGCTGGGCTTCATCGTGGTACATTACCTCTGCCCCGGCCTGTCGCAGCAGTGACGCCAGTGCATCATGTTCCTGCCACGCAATCGCCAGGTCTGGGCGTGCGGTATAGTGCCACACAACGGGATCTGCGACCGCAAATGCCTCCTCTGGCCGTTTCACTAAAACTGTTTTTAAGGGTGCGATCATGCTCTGGCTGCCATATCGTCTCGTCACCGGCTTTGCTCCTTTTACTTGCCCTTTTTAGCAGGGTGCCTATCGTATTCCTTTTAGCTGCAAAGAAAATTCTTTTTGTTGGTGGGCTACGTCAGAGAGAATAGAGCTGTATCACGGGAACAAAAACTGCGGTATCCCCTGGGTGTGTAATACGTATAAAGGGCCTGAGGTAAAGAAATACCCCAGGATATTGAGCAGCGTAATAGCGAAAAATCCCACTAAGGTCAAAGTAATGAACACCCGGTCTACCCGGCGGGCATGTAATAACACCAGCCAGGAGCGCTTGCCCAAGCCAAAACAGCGCAGTTCCATGGCATTGATAATATCCTCCGCCCCCACAACGGAGCCAATCACAACCGGTACCACCATTGGCGCGAGTTTCGCGATCTTGCTGAATACCCCACCGCGCAGCTTATCAATTTCAAAGCCGCGTGCGCGCTGCGCATCGAGCGTTGTGCCAAAGTCGCGCGTAACCGTTGGCAGGAAACGAAACGAGAGGTCGATGGCATAGGAGAATTTATCAGATACTCCCATACCTTTGAAGGCTATACCCATGTGACCTGGGTTGGTAGTGAAAGGAATCACTATCGCCAGAAAGGCAATACCGAAGTTGCGCAGGCCCTGCGTAATCATAAAAACAATGCTCTCGACACTAAAGACCAGCGGTTTTGGCACAATAAAGGGCGGTTTTGCAGACAAGCCAATAAAAGGGATGCTGAAGAGCACTTGTTGATGAGTCAGGTCTACGCCCTGGACAACTGAACCGGCGGAGAGAAAATAATTAACAACTATTATCATGACGTTGAGGAGGATAATAAAATACCAGACGCGTTTCGTCTCGCTCCATTTGAGACAAGCAAGACTATAATAATATGCGGCGAAAATGAATCCTGCCAGCATGAACCAGACATTCGAGGTCTGCGCGGCAGCCAGGCTATATAGGAAGAGCAATATCAACTTGGCTCGCGGATCCAGCCGGTGAATAGGCGTATCTCGTTTAATGTAGGGAAAATTAATCAGCATAGCATGTTTCTCAAATATGGGAGGCCAGGCGAGAAGCAGCAAAGAACATCCTTTCCTGCTTCTCAATCCTCAAGTATAAGCGCTACGCGCGTCCATAACGCCTCATCGCCGCGTTGTAGGCTATGAGTAAGATAGGCAGCAATATCAGACCATTGATGAGGTCAGAAACCGCCGCGGGCACCATATAAGTAATGGTCGCCGTCGAAAAGTCTATCTTTGAAAGATAGATTTCATTATAGGCAGCAAAACCGATACCTACGACGACACCAATTGCAGCGAACACTTCTGCGATGATGATATTTCGTGCATTGTTGTAACGCCCACCCGTGCTGATCACGGCCAGCCCGGCGATAAAACCGATCAACCCATTGCCAACATCCCAGTTCCAGAAGACACCGTAACCGGAGAAGTAGTCGCCAATGAGGTTGCCAACACCTCCAGTAAAGAGGCCGACCCAGGGGCCAAAGACTGCCCCGAAGAATAGAGGAATGACGATTGCTGGTCGTAACGAGACATTGCCGGCGCCGGGCAGTTGGAGGAAATTTGTGACCACGCTTAACCCGCCGTAGAGCGCGGCGCCAAGGGCCATATAAACGATCTTGCGTACATCAAGACCCCATACACTGTATCGAGTGCGTTTTTCTTCTGTTACTGCCATGATGGGAAGTCCTTTCTAACAACTAACCAACGGAAAGAAAATTGAAGTGGAATAACTCGAGCCTCCTTTCTTAATTTAACAGGTGATTACGCTACAGCGTTACATTCAGTGAGTAAATAACGCAGCAATGAAGTGGAGCGCAGATTGCATGAATCCAGTAATGCCGGGTCGGCAAGTACCTCTAAAGGTGGGCCATCTGCCGCCACATTGCCTTCTTTCAAGAGCAAAATACGTTGTGTGAAACGCAACGCCAGGTCAAGGTCATGAGTAATAAAGAGTAAAGCATCCAGTTCCGGCAAACTACGCATGTATTCTATAAACGAAATATACGAGCGGTAATCCTGACCTGCCGTCGGCTCATCCAGTAGCAAAATCTTGCCCTGCATAGCAAGTACCGAGGCAATAGATACCCGTTTCTGTTGTCCAAAACTGAGCGAGAAGGGTGACCGCTCTTCAAGTGAAGCGACATTCAAAGCCTCTTCTGACTGCCTTACAGAGGCTTCTAAGCGATCAGCAGGGAAACGCAGATTCTCAGGCCCAAAACTCACTTCTTTGCGCACTGTTGACGCAAAAAGCATGGCGCTTGGACTCTGGAAAACGTACCCGATACGCGATGCCATTTGTGCGACACTTAAACGCCGTGTATCTTCGCCGTAGAGTATGACCGAGCCGCTGGTCGGCCGCAGCAGGCCAAGCGCCTGTTTCACCATCGTCGTCTTGCCAGAGCCATTCGGGCCGAGAAGCGCGATAGTCTCTCCCCGCCGTATCTGACTGGAAATCCCATGCAAAATTTCCTCTGAGTATGAGTTATAGCGATAATGCACATTCTCGAAGATGAGGATTGGTTCCCCCTGTGTACTCCCGCCGCTCGCCCCAGTTGTAATCGGCCTGATGAGCAGCTCGCGTACCTCCCTCGTATCGCTGACTGTACGCAGCGTAGACTCAATCGGCAATTTGACCTGTGTTGGGTCGGCAATCTTCAGGAAATCCTGCGTATTCCCAAAGAATACCTGCTGCCCGTCCTTCATCAGCAGTACCTTGTCGGGTTTTAGTCGCAATGCCTCCTCAACGCGGTGTTCAACAATGATGACGGTGTGCCCTTTGACGCGCAAGCCGGCAATGAGGTCCTCCAGCTTATCCACCGCGCGTGCATCGAGATTGGCAAATGGCTCATCGAATAAATAAATGGAAGGCTCCATTACAATGATACCTGCGGCTGCCACCTGTTGGCGCTGCCCTCCCGAAAGGGCAAATGTCTCCTGTCCCTTGTACTCTTCCAGGCGCAATAGCTGCAACACCCCTTCAATACGTTCCTGCATCTCTTCGCGCGGCGTATTCATGTTTTCCATACCAAATGCAATCTCTTGTTCAACAGTACTGGCAACAATCTGCTTATCAGGGTCTTGCAGCATCGTACCAACCTGTAGGGCGAGGTCACGCAGCGTCAATCCCTTGATTGGGCGGCCGCCAAGCTGTATCACACCGCCCAGCGCCCCATGATAGCTGTTAGGAATAAGGCCATTAAGACATTTGAGGAGTGTACTTTTCCCGCAGCCGCTGGGCCCAGCAATCAACATCAATTCACCGGCAGGCAGAGTAAATGAAATATCTTCGATTGTGAGAGGTTCTTCGAGAGGAGCCTCAGCAGGCGATGCCGATTTACGGTTAGTATTGGGTTCATCGTCCAGTGTGCGGTAGCGAAAACTGAGCTTATCTACATACACCGCCGGTGGTGTTGTAGATGTGACGATATCCGCTGTGTTGTCACCTGGTAATGGCATCGGCGGTAGTATATCCTTTGCTGGGATCAACTATAGCTATTGACTTGCTTACATTCTAACGGGATGAGTGGTCAATTGTCAATGTCCGCTTGCCCCCGCAGGCCCGTTCACTCTGCTATAATCTAAGAAAAAAGTGTCTATGCACCAGGGAGAAACGAATTCATGTACTCAAACACCCTCTACACAACACTCGTAGAACTTTTACACATCCCCAGCACATCAGGTCACGAAGAAAACATCCGTGCCTACCTCACACAATACCTTTCCTCCCTTGGACTAAGTACACAAGTTGACGCAAACGGCAACCTCATCACCACCCTTCCTGGAGAAGGCACACCACTCCTGCTCAACGCCCATATGGATCGTGTACCCCCAGGCCTTGGACACCAGCCAATACTGCGTGACGGCATCCTCTACAGCGATGGCACCACCAACCTTGGCGCCGATGATGCCGCCGGTATTGCCATCATCCTTGAGGTCGTGAGGCGCACCGTTCAGCAGCAGTTGCCACATCCACCCCTGGTCCTACTCTTCACCGTCCAGGAAGAGGCGGGTCTCTGCGGCGCATCAGGCTTTGAGAGTGCAACGTGGCACGTCGCCGACGGTATCGTCTTCGATAACGCCTTCGAAGCAGGTGTCGTCGTCTCCAAAGGCGCCGCCTACGAGGCCTTCGATGTTCAGATCACCGGCCGCACCGGACATCCTGGCAAAGACCTGGCGCAGACTGTTCACGCCATCGACATCTTTCGCGCCACCAACTATGCCCATGGCTCGCTGGCCAACGACCAGACACGCATCAACGTTGGCCATATTCTTGGCGGCAGCGCGCGCAACGCTATCCCCGCAACCGTCTCTATCGAAGGCGAGCTGCGCAGCTTTGAGCCACCTGAGGTACGTCAACAGTACAAACAAGCCATCCAGGAAGCCTTTGAGCAGACTGCGCGTCGTTTCGGTGGAGACGCAACCGTCACTTTCAACACACATTCCAGGGGCTACGAGATCAGCCCTGATGAACCACTGCTACAGACCTATAGCAGCGTACTCGCCCAACGTGGAGCGACCTTGCTCATGCAGCCAACCTTCATAGGCAGTGATACCAGCGGCCTCCGTCCCGCTATCAGAGCTTTCACCATCTCCACTGGCGTCGTCAACGAACACTCCTTTGAAGAGTATGTCGCGCTAGATCCCCTCGAACAGCTAGTAACAGATACATTGCGCCTGTTAGAACTGTGGAGAAAAGACAAAAATAACTGATTGTTTCTAACCGTTATATCGGCTATAATGCCCTGAACAGGAACTTTCGCTACAGCCATTTCTGCATGCATACAAGCAGACGATATCATACAAAGTTCAACATGACATCACCTACAAGGGGGATACGTGGATGTCTCGTTATGCCTTTCATTTAATGGGCACGCCCGACAGCATATATTACTGGATACCTGGTGAAATAGTAGTCATCGTTCGACTACCGAAACGCCCTGACGACGACGAACTGGACACGCTTGTCGAACAGGTACGGGGCCAGCTCAATATAATGCTACAACCCCATCACATCTCTCTTGAGCCGTATGGCACTCATGGTCGCTGGCTTGAGGACTCGTCCGCCATGCCGCCCGTGGGTCGCAGCGCCTTTGTCTTCGGCCTTCATAGATCGCAGCCGCTCATTGCCATCTTCTTTCATGCTCATCATGCTGACCCGGCCGTCGAAGATCCTGCTCCCATGGCCCTCTCACATCTACAAGCGCAACTTGAACGACTCGCGCAGGTCGGCCTACACCTGCTCTCTGCCATGCCCAACTGGTTGGTCACCGCTGCTCCCGTTCTCTATGGTAATGGCGGTCCGGCACTGCCTCCCAGGCCTGCACCCAAACTCGATCTCCCCGCAGTGGGGGACGCCCCCGTCGGCTGGTATATCTCATTCGTAGACCAGGGAACGCCACTTGATCCCAATGGGGCGCCAGAAGTCCTCATTGCCGTACTTGATACCGCCCATCATCCCGACGATTTACTGCGTGATGCATATCTTCCTGAATATAGCCGTAACTGGCTACTGCAACGGCTTGTCTACAATCTCCAAAGCGCCAATGGCTCTTTCGAAATAGAGTATGATCGCTATCCTGTCAGTAGCGATGTGCAAACCGGGCGAGATGCTCAGTATGAATCACGCTACTACAACATGTCCGATCATGGGCTCTTTGTGGCCGGGCTTATCCGCGATATAGCTCCCCGCGCTCGCATCCGTTTAATCCGTGTCCTGAACGACTTTGGCGGCGGCGATCTATACGCCCTCTTTGCGGCCCTGACAGACCTGGAACAGGAACTTGTCTCAGGCTCAATTCGCAGCCTGGTCATCAACCTCAGCCTCACGATCATGCCTGATATCAACCGCTTGCCGTATCTCTGGCTCTCTGACCACCAATGGCAAGGCAAGCAGTTACCAGGGGCCATGCGTGTCCTCACCCATATCGAGGAGGGACTGCGCCTGCTCTTCGAGAGCCTCTACACTCATGGGGCGTTGATCGTGGCCGCTGCCGGCAACGACTCGTTCAATGCCAGGAAGCAGGGAAAGATGCCTCGTCCCCCACGTGCTCCCGCGCGCTACGAGACAACACTTAGCGTCACCTCGGTAAATAGCCGTTTTGCTCCCTCTGCCTTTGCCAACGCGGCCAATATGCCTCCCTATACTACCGGTGTCGCCACCTTTGGCGGTGACGATATTGGAGTAACCGATGCCAACGGATTGCCCGATGCCGTGCGCGGCCTCTATATCTCCCCTACATTTCCCAACGACGAGCCAAATACAACGGGTTGGGCCGACTGGTGTGGTTCCTCGTTTGCTACACCCATCATCAGCGCACTCGGCGCCCACTTCATCGCGCAGGGCTGGTCTGCCCCCAACATTATCAGCCGTATCGCGGCAGGCCAGGATCAGCGCAACGAACAACTCTTTGGCTCCAGCCCCGAAGTCCCCAGTCTCCTTGCCAACATCGTCCGCGTCCAGCAACGCTTCAAAGGGTAAATCAATCTTCTGTTGCCTTGACGCTTCCCTTTGTATAGTTTATAATACTCACAGCGGAAACGTGAAAACGTCCCAAAAGGTTGAGATATTACTTATAAACAGAGAGGCAAATTACATGATCGAGCAGAGCCAGCAATCGTCGGTAGAGACCAGCATCATGACCATTACCCCTGCGGCATCAGAAAAAGTTCGCGAACTGTTGAAGCAGGAGAACGATCCTAGCCTCGCCCTTCGTATCTTCGTCGCTGGCGGTGGGTGCTCCGGCCTCCAGTATGGCATGACCCTTGACGAGGCACAGGACGGCGACACCATCATCTCACAGAGCGATTTCAACGTCCTCGTGGATGAGATGAGCCTTAGCTATATAAATGGCAGTGAAGTTGACTACGTTGACAGCTTGATGGGCGCCGGGTTTACCGTCAATAATCCCAACGCCGTTTCTAGCTGCGGCTGTGGACATTCCTTCAAGACGGCTGATGGTGGTGGCGACGCCAGGAGCTGCGGCTGCGGCCATTAATCTTTTCAAACGACAGAATGGGTATCTTTACTCACACAACTCGTGAGAAAAAAGAGGTCTCTCCTAACGTAATATATAGAGGAGAAGACCTCTTTTGTTGTTCTTTTTGACCTTCTGTAGCAGTGGCGTTTAGCTATTAAAGGAGTGTGCATGAGCAGCAGACGTATTGCCCATCGTCCCCGCTATCGCAATTTAAAGCCTCTTTCACCACCTTCACTACGTACTCGTCAAGAATTTTTCCGTCAACGCTGGACCTACCGTCGCCTCAATTTCAATTATCAAAAACCAACCCTGGGACAGGGCCTTCTTCTTGTACCCATCTATCGCTTCGTCCACACCATCCGAGCATAACGTATACCATACGCGTATCGCCCTGGAAGGGGACATCGTAATATAGTAGGGCCGACCCTTGCGGTCGGCCTGAGACACGTGGCGGTCGGCCTGGAACACGTGGCCCTCGGCCTGAGATAACTTGCGGTCGGCCTGGATTGCTTTGCGATTTACGATCCCCTACTCTTCTTGAGCCTTTGAGCTGACCGACTCGCTGATCATTTTATGGACAAGCCCTGGCATATCGCTGGCAAACTTGGAGTTTGCCACAACTCGCTGTGCACCCGCCTGCAATGCCTTCTGGCGAGCCTCCAGGTCCATGTGAGATCCAAAAGCCAGCACTGTCAAACCATGCTCACGCGCCCGGCGAATTGCTCCTTCCCAGTCAACCCCACTGATTGCGGTATTCACAATCACCAGCGCAGGCTTCTCATCTCCCTCCGCCGCGACACGTTGCTCAAACGCAGCAAGTGTGCGGACGACCGTAACATCCATTCCGTGATGTCGCAGCGTATCGCGCATTTTCACCGAGAAGAAGAGATCTTTTTCCAGTGCAAGAATCTGTATTGTCACGCTCTACAATCCCGCCTAATCTTCTGATCGTTCCTGTACCGGCCTGCGAAACAGGTCGGCCAGTTCCTCGTTGACCACGTTCCAATCCGTGTACAGTTCGCGCGTCAACACATGATGCGTTCCATTGCAATAGGGCTTGGCGCATTTTTTGAAATGGCTCGTCTCAAATACCAGGTTTCCGTCCTCAACTGTTGCCCAGATATGTTTACGCGAATAGCCGTCGCCCCACTTTAAAATCAGCCCATCCTTGTATTCGTCGAACCGCCCCTGACCATACAGATAATCGCGATTAAACATCTGCAAAATTCTGCGTAATCTACTGTCTTCGATGACCTGTGCCACCTCTGCTGACATCTGCGTTGTCGCCTCCGCAGCCAGGTCTTCAGCTGGAATATGCAGCGCTCGCGCCGAGTTCTGCTCCTCGCGAATCATCTGCTGGATCATTCTCCCCTCATCATCGGAGAGACCATGCCCCTGACCCAGAATAGGTGATCTCCCGGGTCTCTGCCCATTGCGTCTTGCATCATTTGCTGATCTATCGTGGTTGGACACAAAAATGCTCCTTGCTTTATAAAAACTTAGCGAGAAAACCACGAGGTCTTCAGCCTCGTGGATGAATCGCTGTCTTTTAGCCTTGGTTGGCAATGTAGTGACGAATGGCCTCCTCACTGGCATGACCAATAGTGCAGCAGAAATATCCGTCACTCCAAAAAGTACGTTCTTTCCAGAAATGCCGTTGTAAATCCTTCTCATAAGTTCTCCAAAGCCGAAAAGTAGATCCTGGTTTCCATCTGCGCACAATCGCCAGTGGTGAGATACCAGGTTCGCTTTTCACCAAACAATGCCTGTGATCTTGATCGACCTCCATCGTTTCAAAAGAAAAATCAGATCGTGCTCCCATCTCTTCAAAGAGGCTTTTTACCACCTTTCCATAGGGAATCCAGAGCTTTTTCCTATATTTACAGACGAAGATGAGGTGATAGGCGATGAGAAACTTGGTATGGTTCTTTGATAAATAATCCATGATGAACGGGCGCTTACTCTCTTCATTTGCTCAAACTTTGGGATGGGTTTCAAAGTCAGCTTGTGCCCTTGAATATCCATGAGGATGGCATATCCTGTTGCCATCCTGCCCTTGATGAAGTACTCTTGACCGAGATAGTGAACCTTATCAAACTTACGGAAGCCTGCGATTTTGCCTGGGGGTATGCGTTGTGTACTGCGAACGCCTTTGGTTTGCTGGTAATCCCCATCGGGAACACATTTTTTCAGCAGCGCGCTGTTCGTTTGAAAAATGGGCTTTGCTCCTCGCGTCGCAATGACCGTTGCATCAAAGATATGCTCTTTCAGAAGCCCGAGAAAGTGGCGATGTTCTTTGGTCACAAAGCCCCACGTTTCCTCTGCTTGCACCCGTTGGAGCAGTTGGTTACGAATGCTGTTCATCTGGGTAGCATGAAGCAGATTGCCTTTCCTCTTCCCTGCCTGCTTGAGTGTGACGGTGCCAGCATGCAGGCCAGCATGGCAGGTTTTGCAAAGTGTCAAGAGATTCGCTTCCTCATCGCTTCCGTGTTCGCTGCGAAAAACGAGATGGTGAACTTCCAAACGTTGGTCCTTCGATTTTCCCTGACAGTGTTGACAGGTATAGCCATCTCGTGTGAGCACGTAGGCTTTGGTATGAGCGTAGCCGTAGTTGATCCCTTTTTGATACAGCCACTTGTTCTGCAACACTTCTGGATTTTTTAAGGCATGGGGATCAAAGGTTCCCGTTTCAAGCACCATGGATGTGATAGGCAATAACGACTGGACAAAGCGGATTTCTCGCAGATGAGCGTCGATTTTGCTCGTCATGGTAGGGGAAAATCGTTCCTTCTTGATGGAGTTTTTTCGATTCAGCCATCGTGCAGGACGGTATCTTGTTTTTCGGTTGCGACGATTCCGGCGATATGCCGCTCGCTCTCTCATTGTCCGGGCTATATCATTGCGGATTTCCACCTCAGAAAGATAGAGAACATTCCCGTTTTCATCTGCCACAGCCGAACCCATCACGGAACTGCCTGTATCCACCCCAAGTGTCAATGGTTGCGTGTAGGTGTTCTCGGGCGGAGAAAGCAGTTGGATCGTAAAGGGTGTTCTGCGTACCACTTTGGCTTTTCCTTGTTTGAGTAACAAGCGGGCCATGACACACGAACAGGGCATCAGTGGTGCCCTCTCTGGTGAAAACACATACACCATATTCATGAAACACATTCCTTTCGGAAAAATGCTCTGCTTGCGCAGGTGATGCGTATCCACGCACTGTGACCATGCATGGAATCCGGCCTCATCTCGACCATGTTAGAAAGGCTTTTTGCGCCTGGAGCACCGACCCTTTCCCCAGGTCTACTTAACTCCAGGCGACAGAGCAGCGGTCTGATGCGTCAACCGCAGGTGTCATGACCCATCTAACGTAGCTCGCATTTCTGCGGCTGAGTCTGGTGAACTCAGGCTTCCGAAGAAGCCACTGAGTCTTTAGCTCAGCGGTAGTTCACCTATTTATCAGGCACACATGACATACTAGAAACACTTGAAACAGTGAGCCACACCGGCTCAAAGTTATTTGACATACCTGATACACCTGATACAGTGAGCCACACCGACTCAAAGTTATTTGACACACCTGATACACTTGATACACTTGATACACTTGGCTTTCAGAAAGCACTCATTCTGTATCTATGTATCAGGGCCCCAGCCAATGAATGACTCCTCTCTCAATTAACTGGCGTGTGTTGTCAGGTTGAACCCAAATGTGAATTTGCTGTGTGCTATAATAACCTCCTCACCTGATTGGGTCAAGTACTCTCCCCTCTCTGCATTGACAGAGTTATTCTCTCATTCTCAAAGTTTGTCTTTTCACCATCTGCAAATTCTGTTATGCTAGATAGAGAATAGTAAACGCCTTTTTCCGTTTTTCACCCAACCCAAAGAATATAATAGAGAAAAGCTACTGAAGAACAGCAAACACTGCTAGCTCTTTTCCACATGGAGAGGAAAACATGATTGACCTGGATGAACCCGCCCTGCAAGAGCGCCTCCGGCGTCGCACACCTGAAGGACGATACGAAATCAGCGACATCGACCTTGTCCTGAATATTCGCGCGCAACAGGCGGAGGGCAACACTGGCGGAGTGCGAATGCTCTGCGAAGTTCTCCTGGAACGCTGCACTGGCGAGTTTCAGCGACGAACTTACGGCCTGCGTCACCGTCCCGAACTACGTGAAGAAGCCATCGCCAATATGTATGAACACCTTTTGCGTGAAGCGATGGACCCCACAGAAATATTTATGACGCAAAATTTTATTCATTATCTTCGCTGCCTGTGTGTCGATGAGTTCAATAGAGTACTACGCCAGGAGGGCCTGAACTATAGGCGTGACAGCCAGGGTCGCCCGTCAGGACGCCCTCAACATGTGCCCCGCTCATTGATCGAGCCTCTGCGACCATCGCCCGCCGACGACGAAGGCGCACTTTCTGCGGACGTCGCTGATCCTCAGGATCAATTTGAACGACTGCACGCCGTGGATGAGAGTCAACGCATTCTCACCTATCTCGCTGATCCACTGGACCGCATGATAATGATATTACGGGCAATTGAAGGAATGAAATGGGATGATATCGCCATCGTCTGCAAACGTACCGAGCGCACCGTTCGTTTTCGCTATGAACGAGCTCGCAGTTACTTGCGCGAATGCATCGCCAGAGAGCGCGGCACCTACATACACGGAACACAATCACAATAACTTTATTCATAAGAAAGGCGCGCAGAGATGAATACTTCTGAACTGCAACAATTAAAAATGGCGTGGATAGCCGCCAAAGAGAGCGACGATACGCAGGCACAAATAACACTCCTGCGAGACCATCCTGAAGCGCAGGCAGCGCTCATTGATTTCATCGCCGCTTATCACGCTACTGCAATAGAAGAAACGCATGCGATAGAGACCGCCTCTTTACCTTTAACCCAACGCGCCGCTCAGATAGCTTTAGAAAGAGTTTTTGACCGGCAAACAGCAGCCATCGGCCTGCAAGAATTGCGCATGCAGCAGGGTCTTTCTATGGTCAATGCAGCCAGGGGACTTCGGCTCAGCGTCGATATCTGGAAAAAATTTGAATCCGGCGCTATTGAACTACTGAGCCTGAGCGAGTCGCAACTGGCACGCCTGGCGAGTTTCTTCCAGGTCTCAGTAGATCAATTTGGCGCGATGCTCAACAATAGCCAACCCGCCCTTACCTTAAATCGCCGTCAGACTAGTATTGCGGCCCGTAGCAAGCAGCAAAGTCCCAAAAAACAGAGTTTTGCCGAGGCTATTGAAAAAAGCGCCATGACCAGAGAGGAAAAACGTTACTGGCTGGAAAAGGAATAAACCCTTATCCCACCAGCCATATGAAGCAAATACTCGCTTTCGTGTTACCTACTCGCCTTACTTAATCAGTCCTCACTAGAAGCAAGCCATTTCTCATAAAAAATAGAATATGCTTCGTGCCATGCTGGCCCATTCTCAAAGTTTTTCTGAAGCTTCAAGATACTTTCAAAAAGCTCACGAATCTCCGCTACCGTCACTGGAAATATTCTCATACGCTGTATCAATGCAATTACTTGCTTGATATTTAAGGCAATAATGGGCGTATCAACGAACGTTCTCCAATCACGCCAATACCGAGCATTGTGAAAAGCATCAGACGTATTTGGATCAACGTTCTTAGCGACGAATAATCCATATACAGGCTTATCGCCACTATTTTCTATAGCTTTAAAGACATGCCTGGTAACAGGTTCACCTTCCGCAGCAAATTGACGGCTTCCAGTGGTTAATGTCATTTCACAGACAATTTTAAATGTGTCATAAGTAAATATAAGATCGGCAGCACCACCACGCGCATGATGAATGGGGTTCATATCTTCATCGATCTTGAAACCTCGTGTGTCACTAATCGAGCCGGCAAGGTCGTTTATTGCAAGAAACAGTCGCCAGACTGCCCACTCCAAGTAGGCTGGAGCATAAGACGCAAAACCGCCATCACTTATACTTCCTAACAAATCCTCAATCTCATCAAGTGACTCTGGTTGACGCTGGGTATAATAGAATTGAACTTCTCGCACTTCTCGTAGCCTCTCTCTCAAACGAATCCCATATGCCTGAAGGTTTGACAGACTTGCGTCAGCGGGCCTGGAAGGGAGTGTAGTGTACATACCCATTGCAGTTGCAATTTCAACAATCCGCCTCTCAAGAGCAACGATTTCTCTGTTGATGAAAACTAGATCATCAGTCGGTAGTAGTGGGTAATCAGGGTCGTAGAAGCGTTCAAGGTACTCAATGCCAGGTATTAATGTTGATCCATCTGACAGAATAGCATCTACAAATGGGAGTCGAGCCTCCGAGATAGCAAGCTTGTTTCCTCGCAGGGTTAGTAAGCCAGTCATAAGTGCATATCTACCATTGCTATCAGCATAGTCTTTGAGTGTGCCATAGAGAACTCCCACTTTTTCTGCTGCTTTTTGCAGCTGCTCCTTTGCAAAATTGGTTTTAGCAACTTTCCCTTCAAGGGAGTTATATTCAGCTCGATACGACTTAATTCCCGCAATTGCAGTCTCAAAAGCAATGGTATCGTCCTCATCAAGGATGTTGATAACGTAGATACCTATTTCAGCATTTGTAAGACCAACCAGATTTTCATCATAAGCTCTTCGTAGAAAGCGGAGAAGCAGACGAAATGGCCGAAGATGAAACCCTCGTGTCCGAGAATCCCCCTCTAATGGAGATTGAATTTGATATTTCAATAACTGCCGTAGAAAAATCGTTTCCTCAAGCTCAGGATGCTCAATAAGTAGTGTCCCAACAGGTGTTACTTTCCAGCTTCTACCATATGACCAGTCTTCCACAAATCCCAGCTGTTTGAAGGCGCTTGCAAACTTTCGTCCGCCATCATCTCCCTCTTCACGACGCTCGGATTCCACTAACCCTGCATTTATCATCGCATTTTGAAATTCCAGTTGCTCCTGTTTTCTGAATGGGCGTTCACTCATCCTGGCTACAAAGAGTTGCAACGCCTCCCTGAGGCGTAGGGGATTACGGGCTGTCGTATTTCCCATATTCCAGATTTTCATAATTGTGCTTTACCCCCTGCAAGAGGCCACCCTATTAAAATAATATTTTACTTTCCAACAAACAGAAACTCTTTGACCTCGTTCTGATTATCCTTCATCTTGTGGTTATGGGTACCAAATGAATAGCGGTGATCACACTCATAGACCGCGACCTCTCGCTTGTAATCTGAAAGCATATCGAGTAGTTCATCCTTAGACGGGATACCGTTGGATGAATACGACACTACGATAATTGAGTTCCTAAACCGCTCAAATAACGTATGGAATGCTTCATTGATCGTCTTTTTTGAATCAAAAGGGCTAGGTAAACGACGGAACTTTTTGGTCGTTGTCTTTTCAAGAAGCTCCAAACCTTGCCAGTATCGCGATATACCCTCTACAAAATGATAGCGACGTGTGTAGTCATTATCGCTATGAGGTGAAACATATGGGGGGTCAATGTATACGAGATCAAAGCTCAAATCCTGCGGAATTGAGAATATATCATAGTTCAGCGCAGTATTAGATTGGCCATTATCGAATACAGCAGCATTAAACAACGCAACGGCATTACGAAAATGCTGTTCTAGTGAAAGCTGTAAGTCACGCCGCCCATCATTGTAGCGTACCCCGGTGTAAGTGAAAATACCGCGAGGTCGGCGGCGTAGGCACGCACGGATAATTGCGGCGAAAGCGATGGACTGCTTGTAGGGCGAAGCTATCTCAAGTATATGAGAAACGAGATTATCAAGAAATCGGTTCTCAGCATCGGTAAAATACAGGCCTCTAAATGTCCGAGTGATAAAGTCCTGAGGCACAGGATGCGGAGATAATAAATACTCAACTTCCCCTTCGGATAAACGCTCTAAGTTATTGGCGACACAGGCTTGTGCAGTATGGTAGCAAAATCGCAAAAAGTCATTGCTGGTAACGGACTTGTCCATCGACTTGAGTAAATAGCTTACTGCACCGCTGCCACTACATGTATCTAACACAGCGCTAAATTCCAGGTCTTTCAACACTTCATAAATGAAAGGCAAAATTGCATGTTTGCTCCCCATATAACGCGAACTGGGGAACAATGCTAATTGAGCATTCACCTGCTCATGTCTAGCAACTAAACGATGGGTAAATGCCATAGATACTACCTCGGTTTCACAAGAATTTCAGGAATAGGATCTCGTCCTGTCCCTTCATGGTTAATATTTCGACTGGCGTAGACTACCAGAATTTGATGCTGTCCATATAGATCAAGTGTAAGTTCAGAATATGAATTACTTAGTACAGGATAAGCCCCCAACTCCACAAGTTCATTGTAGATTTGTGCTAGTACACGTTGGTCGTTTTCCCGAAATTGTTCCTTCGTGTAACGCTTGAAATCTGAAAACTGACTGATCGGAACATATGGTGGATCAAGATAAATAAAGTCACCGGGCTGAGCTTGCTGCTTCAAAAAGGTCTGGTAACCTTGCGCGAAAAGTTCTGCATATTGAAGCACTTGTGATGCTACCTGCAAGTCTTCTCGATTATAGAGAATGGCATGTTTGTATTTTCCGAAGGGAACGTTGAATTGCCCTTGCTTGTTCACTCTGTAGAGTCCATTAAAGCAAGTTTTGTTCAGATAAATAAAACGGGCGGCTTGTTCTATTGGATGTAAGGTAACAGGGTCTTGAGTCCTCACCAGATAATAATATTCCTCAGAATGCCTTCTCTGGTGCTCGTCGAGTACAGAAATAAGTGCATCCAGGTTATCACGGACAATACGATAAGCATTTATAAGCTCAACGTTAGCGTCATTGATGAGCATTTTCGGATAACCAAGAGCAAGTGCTGCCGCGCCTCCACCAAGGAATGGTTCTAAATATCGGCTAAACGAAGCGGGCGCAGCACTGAAAATGTGGTTTAGGAGTTTCCGCTTCCCTCCTGCCCATTTTACGAAAGGCGAAGCCTTTGGTATTATTGGGCGCTCTGGTACCGCATCTTCAGGATAGAGCGGTAGTTGTACCATTCCAGGATTTGTAGTCACTCCTTCACCTCCAAAGAACCATATAAATGTTTGTCAGAAATATTTGTGTAAATCCTCACTGCTCTTTTCCAAAGAGGAGCAAACAAATTCATTTCACGATACACTCCGTGTTTAATTGCTGTTGATCACTTTGCCTGGTAGTATATCAGAGCAAAACGAATAACACTACTTATTTCCTACCAGCATCAGAAAAAACCGGGACACAGGCCTCTCTTTTTTAAACGCACGAAATAACAGGAATACATGTTCTATTTTACATTATTTTCACATCCGAACCAAACCACCGAAACAACTAACCAACCACAAACGTTATAATACTGAGGCATGGTTCAAATGCACTTGACACTTTTGTGCTCGTCGTACGTAAACATTGTCAAGTAGGATTGGCTCTTTTTGAACCTTGTCTGAGAGTAAAAAGAACCAGGCTCCACCAAACTCTTACTAATTAATAGTCAACCCAATTGAAATCACCTCTCGCCTGGTAGTCCCTTTCTTTATTACGTGATATAATGGAGACCAAACTACTGACCGGCGGAGAGAGGACAATTACGCAATCATGGCAATGTTTGAAAGCTTATCAAAGCGTCTCGAAGGGGTATTTACTAATCTAAGTGGCAAAGGCAAGCTAACCGAAGCCGATGTCAACGAGGCAATGCGCGAAGTTCGCCTCGCCCTACTCGAAGCAGATGTAAACCTCAAAGTGGTGCGCCATTTCGTTGAGCGCGTTAAAGAGAAGGCCATTGGCGCCGATGTATTGGGCAGCCTCTCTCCCGCACAACAGGTTCTGGCTATCGTCAATGAGGAATTGGTAGAAATGCTGGGCGGTTCCCAGGGACAGAATAGACTCGACCTTGGTGGAACTCCGCCAAACGTAATAATGCTTGTTGGACTGCAAGGCTCCGGTAAAACAACCACTGCCGCCAAGCTTGCCAACTATCTTCGTAAACAGGGGCAGCGTCCTCTCCTGGTAGCCGCTGACATGCAGCGTCCCGCGGCAGTACGCCAGCTTCAGACCCTTGGCAAGCAACTCACTATACCAGTTTATGCAGAGCCGGCCGGAGCTAACCCCGTCGATATCTGTGTTCATTCTCTCAACTATGCTCGTGAACAGGCCGCCTCTGTCGTTATACTCGACACGGCGGGCCGTTTAAATATCGACGAGCGTATGATGCAGGAAGTTACGAGTATTCGCAACAAAGTGCAACCTCGCGAAGTATTATTGGTAGCAGATGCTATGACCGGTCAGGAAGCAGTTCATGTAGCAGATGACTTCAATAAAGCTGTCTCCCTGACGGGGATGATCTTAACCAAGATGGAAGGTGACGCCAGGGGTGGCGCGGCACTCTCGATCCGTTCAGTAACGGGAGTACCGATCAAATTCATGGGTGTCGGCGAAAAAACTGACGCTCTGGAGCCTTTCTATCCAGATCGCCTGGCTTCGCGTATCCTTGGCATGGGCGACGTACTCTCCCTGATTGAACGGGCACAGGAAACCATCGACGAGGAAGAGGCCATGAAGGCCCAGGCCAAATTACAACAGGGCAAGTTCGACCTCGATGATTTCCTCAGCGCCATGCGCCAGCTCAGGCGTATGGGACCTCTGCGACAGGTCATGGAGATGATGCCTGGCTTCAACAAGTTGGCTGCCATGCCAGAGATGGAAGAAGCTCTGGAAGGTGACCAGATGAAGCATATCGAAGCAATGGTCCTTTCCATGACTAGAGAGGAACGGCATAGTCCTGAGATCATCAATGGCAGCCGGCGCAAACGTATCGCTCGTGGTAGTGGTACGACTGTCCAGGAAATCAATCAGCTGCTTGAGCAATTCAACGAGATGCGTCTCATGGTTCGCCAGATGAGCACTGGCAAGGGCAAATGGGCTCAGCTCGCCCGCCAACAAGGCGGCGCGAGCATCCCTGGTATGCCTGCTTTACCAAAACCACCTGGTGGGAGTGGGAAGAAAACCGGCAAGGCCGCGCGCAAAGAAAAACGAAGACATAAAGCCAAAAGCGGGAGGAGGTAATCCTTTTATGCACAATGTACATTCTGTATTTACATCGCGCCGGGTTACTCAGGCGATGCTGGTAATGCTCTTACTTGGCTTGACCGTCCTGACAAGCGCCTGCGGCGGTAATGCCCAGTCCCAACAGCAGGCAAGCCAGAATAAGACGCGGCTTGATCAGCTCACTCAGCATGCGCTATCAATTGGGATACCGGCAACTCTTCTCAGCCCTATTCTGAAACAAGAACAAAAACTTAGTAGCACTGGCACCCCCTTGTCACTGTTTAGCGACCAGCCTGCTACAGACTACTATACAAATCTAGCAAACCAATATTCGACTCTCCTGGGACAGACCCAGCAACTGATTACTACTTCTACCGATCAGTACCAATACCAGGCCCAGAACGATTTGCAAGTGTTCCAACAGGCCCTCGCTCGTAGAAGTTCACAGCATATAGGAAATGTCCAGCCCTTCTCCGATACATACACTAATGACCAATCACTTTTCTCGTCAGCAAAGTATCCTAAAGATTTTGTGCTCGTCAGCCAGGAAGCCCAAAAAGCCACAGACGCGCTGGGCTTAATGGGAGCTACCTACATTCAGCTCACAACATTTAAGAATACCATTAACCAGATGCAGCAGGCTCATATCGATGTCACTGCCATGCAAACGCAATATCAGAGTGACCTGCAAGACTTCAATATCGCCACAAAGTCAAGCGAATTTCGCAATCTTAGCAAGCTGATAGATGCACAATACCAGCTTGCAGTGGTAAATTCTATCGCGGCCCTTCCCTATGTCAGCGCTGCTAAACTCAGTGAGTTTAAATCACAGCTCAACCTGCTGAAAACCTATGGTATGGATGCAAGCGCCTATCAAAAACGCTACAATGCTGACCAGGCGCAGATGAATAATGCCAGAACCATTCAAGACTACCTGGACATGTCCGCGCGCATCGATGCGGACATGTCCTCCATGCATAATGACCTGATACAGGGTGCATCCTCGTACCTGATTGGAGCACTTGACCGCGCCGCCAGGGCATGGGGACAGGCTCACCTATACCATGATAAGATCGATGGGAATAAATATATTCTCGATGCGGGCTACACTCTCAATGGCATTGGTTTCTGGTTGAACCGGGAACTTGGTTGGGCCTATACCCCCCAGGATTTCCAGTCCGTAGTCGATGATGAGAATAATGAGTTCTTCAATCTGCACATGCTCGAGGCAGACTATAGCGACAAAACTCCATACAACCGGCCTCATGCCACCGACTTCCAGATGATCAATCACTATCACGTCTCCGGACAAATTATCGCCGTCTCAATGGTTGAACAGGCAATGCGTGTGTACCAGAACGGCAAATTAGTGAAAGCCTTCTACGTCACAACAGGGCGTGTGGAGCGTCCTTCATTACCCGGTTACTGGACGGTGCAGGACCGCAAATCACCGGATGTTTTCAAATCGACTGAGCCAAAAGGGTCTACCTACTGGTATCCTGATACGCCTATCCAGTATGCGATACTTTATCACTGGGGAGGCTTCTTCTTACACGATGCATGGTGGCGCCAGGACTTTGGTCCCGGCACCCAGTTCCCACATACTGATTCTGGCGGTACCGGTTTTTGGAACTTCGATGGCAGCCACGGTTGTATCAATATGCGAACACAGGATGCTGCCTGGCTCTACGCAAACACCAACTGGAACACACAAATTCTGGTTTACTAAGAGTACGTCAGGGAGTAGTCACAATTCCTCCGCTTCTCAAAAAGAGGCTCGCCACTTCGTGGTGGTGAGCCTCTTTTCGTATGTTCATGTTCTATCACATAAATCGGGCTAGGAAGCCCCGTCCATTCATGGCGGGGAGGAATAGCCCGCTGTCCGCAGACAGAGCATGTTGGAACAATGATCGCCCCTTGCGGGGGAAGAACAGAAGTGCGGTCTGTCCTTCGTTGCCAGAGATGGCTGGCACCCTTTCCCGCACAAAGTAATGGTGGCCTCGACAAACTTATCTGACGGTTTGACGTGCAACACACTGGCTTAACCCGCTAGACCTGTTTAATGCTGCACCGTAGAGCAAGGAGCTGGCCGCGCACCCCTTGGTACCTATTTCGCCAGTAAGGGAGCTGACACCAGACTGATTCTATCCAGGCTGTCTGTGCCAACTGAGTCTGGTCATGTCTCGGGCTTGCAGGGACGGGCAGAACTCACCCCCACTGCAAGCCCCTGGTTTAATCCAGGGGTTCATGACTCTTGTGGCAGTGGTGGTAACAGCACCCCTTGTACCACAGGCAATTGGCGGTAGAGGTCAGCACCTGTCAGACTGGTGCGCCAGCTTTTAGCTGGCGCCAGGTCTCGCAAAAAGTCACATTGTAGATCTATTCCTAACGCCTGCCACGTAAGGCTGATGGCGCGTTGCGCAAAAGCAATAGCGTTGCGTGGCTCAATCCTATCCAAATCTTCAAAGAAAAAGCCGCAGCTCGTAAAACTATATTGGTGATAAAATTGCGCCTCCAGTAGCAGTCGTGTACGTTCCGCTAGCTCTGGATTCTCTAACAAGCGATCTTCCTTACCGTATTGCGCCCAGAAGCTCTCAGGTGTCACCCAGCCATTATGCAGTTCAAGGTAAGCATTCCGTGCCGCCCATGGATCAACCAGCGTCTCACCCGCGTATCGCTCAAAGAGTTGATCGCTACGGCGCGCCAACTTATCCAATGCCCCGCGCAGTTCTCCCTTCCAACTACTATCACCCTCGGTACATTCACAGCCTGTATCCCATCGTGCCACCCCATGACCACAACTCCAGGCGCTGGGCACGCGTAATTCCACTTCTTTCCTGGCAGGGTACATTTGTAGGTAGCGCTCCAGCGTACATACTTCAAAGCCATAGGCTGGCGCACCCGTCTGTAACAGATGGGTCATGAACTTATCACGCCAGGGCCTATGATGTCCATACAGTTCACCGTCTGTGGCGATAAGTATCAGTTGTGCTTCCCCTGCGTCGCTTTTGCTCTTGACAAGTTGACCCGGCAAGTAGGAAGCCGCAAAGAGGTCTGCGTTGCTGGTGGTATTCCAGTCAAAGGAGACTCCTCCTGATAATGGTGAGTTATAGAAGAAGACGGAGATACTGCGGCCCCCAAACAATCGCACAACGTATGGTTCCGTAGAGTCAACCGGCGTAGCAGCCTGCCATGGCGCCAATGCCGTATAGACAACCCCGTGTTGCGCCAGCAGGTCCAGGCTCTCCAGATCTACAGCCGTTTCCGCCAGCCACATCCCACGAGCATCATGCCCATAACGCTGGCGAAAGTCCCGCAGCCCCCACAGAATCTGTGTGTTTTTATCGCGCGTGTTTGCCAATGGGAGAATGGTATGGTTATAAGCCTGTGCCAAGGCATTTCCCACCCCATAACGCGTCCTATGTTCATGTTCAGCCGCAATAATTTTCTGGTAAACTGAGGGATGATGGCCCTCCAACCACGCGGCCAACGTCGGACCCAGATCGTAACTAATAGAGGCAAAATTGCCCGCCTCGGCGTTGGGACGATAACATTCAGCAGTAATCTTCTCGTTAAAATTAGCGTAAGGAGTCGCTCCAGGTTCGACCGGAATGATGCCAGTGAAAGGATTTTCGCGCGGGGGCTGATAAAAATGCCCGTGCAAGCAGAGGTAGGCACGACCCGTTTGTGGGATTATGGCAGAGTCCTCAATAGTATTTTTAATCATATGACCACCTTTCTGGTTAACAACAGAATCGGCACTGTCACTACCAGAGCAAAGCAAAGATTCCTTTTATCTAGTCTAACGAATAGAACTGGTTACAAAGATTCGCTTCATGCTCTCTTTAATTCGTATGCTGCACTATAAAAACGTATTAGATATGCATATTGGAGGCGATTATAACCTGGGAGGGCGCAAACTGCGCCCTCCCAGGTTTAACAGACTTACGCGCTTAATCCGTGCAGCCTGCCGCCACCATGGGCACTCAAGATGAACTCCTCGTAAGCTTCGCGCAACTTAGGGTAACGCAGCAGGAAGAAGCCTGCATACTCCTGCGACAACGGACGAGGCTGGCGCAATAGGCGCATATTCACTTCTTTCAAAAGGCGATTCCCCTTCTTGCCATTGCAATGTTTGCAAGAGGCTACGAGATTTTCCCACGTGCTTTTACCGCCACGTGAACGCGGGATAACATGATCAAGCGTCAGATCGCGGCTTCGTTTCCCGCAATACTGGCACGTTTCATCATCGCGTAGCAGGATATTCGCCCGAGACGGCTGAAGAGCCACACGAGGCACCCGTACATTGGCCAACAACTGCACAATAACGGGCCGTTCCAGCTCAAGACGTCGAGCTTCAATACTCTCTTCGATCAAACTACGAACACTTTCGTCTACGAAGGTGACTTTCTGTTTGGAAAGCAGCACAATGAGACGACGCTCAGGGATGACCGAGAGAGGCTGTAGTGAGGAATTCAATACAAGAACAGGCATGGATGGCTTCCTTTCCTCTCTGTCAGAGCCGATAATCACAGCAGACAGCGAGGAAGAAGCGGAGGCGCAGGATAGGGAAGGGAAGTGACCCACCCCTCAGCTTCTATTGCCGTCTGTGGCGACGACTAGTTGGATACGGATACAAGCGCCTTGCACGTCCAGGTGAGCATGGCACAACGGTACGTAGACTACTTATTGGTCGGTCTATAGATAGATCGCCATAAGCAGGCATCAGATCACAACATCCTGCTAAAGCAGTTGGATGTATCTGATACGTCCGCATTCCAAAACTCCTTACACTTTCTTCTGTAACCTGATAACGTTTCGCGACACTTCTTAGCTTGCAGTTCCCTTATGCGGGTGAACATCAAGGAATTAAGTGTGCCATCCTGGTCGGGGTGAGAGGACTTGAACCTCCGACCTCAGCGTCCCGAACGCTGCGCGCTAGCCGACTGCGCTACACCCCGGTTTGACAATCCGTGCAAGTACTTTTTAACTAACCCTACAATGGACTATAATAATTGTGCCAGTTACACCTGCACATTGCTGCTGAGCGATTCTAGCACATTCCCTACTCAAGTGTAGTATAGCATACGTCGTCAAGATTTCGCAATAGGAGAAAAGGCTCGTTTTATCCGCTCGATAAAAGCACATAGAACAATATCAGGCAGCCAAATGCCAGGTAGATTGCGCCAAAGACATAACCCATAGCCATGCCGGTCGTCGCTATTTCTTTCGACCACGACAAGCCTGAATTTGCCCTGGCTCTGCGCTTGCCTATATGTCCAAAGATAACTGCGAGAACTGCTGGCACAAGTGCCACCACAAAAGGTATAAAAATGGTAAATGAAAAATTGTCTATACCAAAGTACAATCCCAAAAAAGAAGATCCTATGAAAGAGAAGACGGGTAACACTATGCTCAGAATAGCCAGGGAGACGCTGGCAACAGCCATAGGATTCCCTCTTTTTTGAGCCGTAGAACCTCTATATACTGTAGAGGTTGTAGAAGTGCCGCCTGTACCTGGAGCAGTCCAACCCAACTGGGTCAGCCTTCCCATATTCATTGCTCCCGCTACCATAGGTACCGCAGCCCCTGCCCCCATAACAGCATCCAACGTCTGCACTGGTGGCTGTAGTGACTGCGCGGCAGTTGCCGCTGTTACCGGCGGTTGCACCCCCCGCAGTCCTCTGGCCGGCAGACCTTGCCAGTGTTGCATGGACCAGGATTGAGCGATGCGTTGTAACTTCTCTTTCACAATGGTGATGCTCTCAGGCCGCTTTGCTGCATCCATCTGCACCATTTGCACAATCAGTTCCTCAAGATCGCAAAGCTCAGGCTGATCCTCTACTTGCAAAGAAGCAAAGCGAAAAGGCATCTGCGAGGGATCATCTCCTGTTAACAATTGATGCAGCAACACGCCAAGACCATAGATATCAGAACGCGGAGTTGTTTGCGCTTTCCCATATTGCTCTGGCGCGGCATAACCTGGAGAGCCGAAGGGTATGGTATCTTTAGCCTGCCCCGGCTTAAAGTGTCGTGCAATACCAAAGTCAATGAGAGCAATGCCCCCGCCAGGCCTGAGTATAACATTGGCAGGTTTGAGATCGCGAAAAATAATGGCTGGCTGACGCGAGTGCAGGTACTCAAGCACAACGCTGAGCATTATGCCGATCTCAAGTACATCGCCGGTGGCAAGCCGGGATTCCGGCATCGTCTCCAGGTGTTTCTCAAGTGTTATCCCTTCGATGAAATCCATCACCAGGTACCAGCACTCGCTGTCGGAGAAGTGGTCGTAAATGCGCGGAAGATTGGGATGCTTCAGGCCAGATAACACGGTCATTTCGCGGTTAAATGCCTCCGTGGCCTCAATTACTTCTTGAGGCCTCAAGCCACCCAACGTGATCGCCTTGATAGCCACCGTATGCTCATCTTGGAGGGTATCTACGGCTTTATAGACGGCGCTGAAGCCTCCCTCGCCTACCTGGGAAAGAATACGATAGCGCTGGTGCAGCAATTGATGGCTATTCATCGTCGCCTTTTGCAACAGCGGTGCCGTAATTTTCAAAGATAGCCTACAAGCAAAGCACACTCCAGCATCTACTGGATTGGCCGCTCCGCAGCGTAAACAATAGCGATCAGCTATGATCATGCGACTTACCTTACTTCTCACTTTGACGAGCTAAAAAAGTAGTCCTCTATAGAGTATAGACGAAATTCTTATCATAAAAATAGGGGCGAATGACCCATCTTTTGCGGCTTATTTCCCGATGTTAAAGCGAAAATGAGCGATATCGCCGTCTCGTATGACGTAATCTTTTCCCTCAAGCCGGACCAATCCCTTTTTCATAGCGGCAGCGAACGAACCGCACTCCATAAAATCCTCAAAGCGCGTCACTTCCGCGCGAATAAAACCCCGTTCGATATCCGAATGGATCTTTCCCGCTGCTTCTGGCGCCTTCGCACCCTTCGTCACTGTCCAGGCGCGCACCTCGTCCTCGCCCGCCGTCAAAAATGTGATCAGATTCAGTAGTCGATAGCCGACCTGAATGACGCGATCAGTTCCTAGTTGTGGGAGTCCAAGCGACTCCAGGTACTCGTGGGCATCTTCTTCGGACAGTTCCGCCAGCTCGGCCTCCAGCCGCGCGGAGACAGCAACAACCTCAGCCCCCTCAGCTTTGGCACGATTAGCAACGATCGCGATCCCTTTCAGCTCACCTTCCAGGCTATCGATATCCACGTCCTCACCACCAGCTATACGTTCCAGCACATCATTCGCGGCTCCCAAAACATCCTCGCTGACATTCAACACAAACATACGTGGCTTCAAAGTCAGCAGAAAAAGCTCATCCAGCACAGCATGATCCTGCGCGAGTAGCTCAACCTGGTTGATCATCCTCAGTTCGTTGAGCGCTTCTTGTAGCAGATGCAGCACCTCTAATTCTTGTACATATTTCTTTTCACCAGATTTCGCAGCCTTCTTTGTGCGCTCGATACGCCTCTCTACCGTCGCGAGATCGGTCAAAGCCAGTTCGGCATACAGGCTGTCCAGGTCACGATTCGGATCAATATCACCATAAATGTGTGGCACGTTGCTATTCGCAAAAGTACGCAGTACAATCGCCAGTGCATCGGCGTTGCGAATATGCCCCAGGAATTCCGCGCTCAATCCTTCGCGTTTCTCCTTGTGTGCTTGTGCTGCCTGTCCCATGCCCGCTACATCCACAAACTCTACTGTTGTGGGTGTGACCTTCTTTGGCTTAAATATATCCGCCAGCGGCTGCAACCGCGCATCTGGCACCTGGACAACCGCCAGATTTGCTTGTACAGTACTTGTCGCATAGCCGCTTATCGGTGCGCCAGCCTTCGTTAACGCATTAAATAACGTCGTCTTCCCACTTTGTGGCAAACCAATAATACCTATAGTAAGAGCCATATCTCTGCTATTCCTTCTCTACGTTTAACTCTCCTGAAAAATATAGTGCATTTTCACTTTGTAGCTTGAACTATTCGAAAGTAATTCTATCCAATCTATTTTACTACGTCTCGCCAATGTTAGCACGCTTTGTAACTACTTACCCTACGCTCCTAAAAGTAGTTACTGAAACGAACACCATGCAATAAAACATTTTTTTAGAAATATTAACCGCATTTTCTTTTTCTTAACCGTTGTCAAACCAAATCTCAACATAAAACATATTACCTAAACGTAATAATTACCTGCGAACGCATTTGGTAAATATTTGATTTGCCTGAATATAACTTAGGAAGCAGATATCGAGAAGTGCCTTCTGAACATTTGAAAGGGAAGATCGCGATGGGAAGATCGACATATTTATCTGTAGTTATTCCAATCTACAATGAAGAAGAGAGTGTTTCTCTCCTTCAGGCTAGTATTAGGCAGGCATTACAAGACCAGAACTATTCCTATGAGGTGATTTATGTTGATGATGGCAGCACAGATGGAACATTTCAGAGGCTTAGAGATATTGTGGAACGCGATCATCACGTACATATTATCAAGTTGCGCAGGAATTTTGGGCAAACGGCCGCGATTTCGGCAGGTGTCGCCCATAGCTCGGGCGAGATCCTGGTATTTATGGATGGAGATTTACAGAACGATCCAAAGGATATTGTTCGCCTGCTCGCAAAAATCGATGAGGGGTATGATGTGGTGAGCGGTTGGAGAAGGAACCGCAAAGATGCGCACTTAAGTCGCAAGTTGCCCTCATGGCTTGCCAATCGGCTCATTTCAAAGGTAACAGGCGTTTTCTTACACGACTATGGATGTACTTTGAAGGCGTATCGCCGAGAGATTTTTCAGCATATACGCCTCTATGGAGAGATGCATCGCTTCATCCCTGCTTATGCAGGGATTTCAGGAGCCCGGATTGCAGAGATAGAAGTAGAGCATCATTCCAGACGGTTTGGTAAATCAAAATATGGAATATCACGCACCGCACGCGTTATTCTCGATCTAGCCACAGTAAAGTTTCTTGGCAGCTTTAGTACAAAGCCAAATTATGCCTTTGGCATACCAGGTCTTATAGCTCTTACGATTGGCGGAATGCTAGGGGGTGCTTTAGTGGTGCGGAAAGTATTACCTCCCCATGTTCGTATCCATCGCAATCCTTTGTTACCCATTTCGCTTCATCTCTCAGGTTTTGGCATACATGTGCCTTTGTATTTCTATTTTATCGCCATTCCATTTATTGCTCTGGTGACATATTTACCTATCTCTATCAATGGTTTTGGCTTACGCGAGGGGGCTTTCGTGTTTATCTTCTCAACCATCCATGTTGCCTCCGCATCATCACTCCTACTTGCCCTCTTTATGGATGCGCAAGCATTGCTATTTGGCCTTATAGGGATTTGTATTTACCTGAAGATGGGGAGCATAAACAATGCGAAGAAGACCGTTCTGCGAAGCATTGCATAGAAAGAGAGTGAAATGGTGATCAGAGGATTCCCACATCCAATAGAGGAAGGGGCAGATAGTAAACAGATTAACTTCACAAAAGATAGCTATTTGGGAAAGGGATACTAATGCAGAACCAGTTATATTCTGGATTACAACCATCGAATAATACTCATGCCTATCGGGGACCGTCACCTTCTCAACCCTTCTCGCATAACCAATTAAACGGGTCGAATAATGGCACAAGCCCGATGGAAGGTGAGACACACCCTCTTGCTGTTCCTGTACCTCATAGAAATGCTAAATCTCCGCCAAAATCGAATAATACTCATGCCTATTGGGGACCGTCACCTTCTCAACCCATTTCGTATAACCAATTAAATGGGTCGAAAAATGGTGCGAGCCTGATGGAAGGTGAGACACATCCTTTAGCTGTTCCTGTACCTCATAGAAATGCTAAATCTAAGCCGAAGCGGAACAGGCGTGTCTTGATTTTTAGCTCTGCCGCTAGCCTTTTTGTGTTATTTGGGGCCCTCTTCCTTGTAACCCAGTTCATCTCGAGGTCTTCACACAACGTCACGCTTTATCAAGTTAACGTGCAAAATGTCACACAAAATGTTGGTGGAGGGGGTATCGTCTTTCCCCTCCAGCAGCTTGCGCTGACTTATCCAGAGTCGGAGCAAGCTGTAAGCGTGCTTGTCCACGCGGGTGATACAGTTTGGCCCAATCAGCCGCTCATCCAGCTCGACAATAAGCAGTTAAATATCCAGATCAAACAAGCAGCTGATGATGTCTCGGCGGCCCAGGCATATCTCAATTCTGTCTCAGCGAGTGGATCTGCAGTAGCAATAGCTCAAGCTCAGCAACAGTACGACCTCGCAAAAAACAGATATAATTCGCTCGTCGCCCAGGCGTCGTCACTCACATTACATAGGGGTAATCTGGTCGCTCCGATGGGAGGAGTAGTGACCGAGGTGGATATTAATCCGGGCCAGGCATTCGCTGCCAATACCCCTTTACTTACCATCATGGACGAGTCAAGTGTAATTGTACATGTGAAGATTCCCCTGGCAGACCTCAACCAGGTGCATATCGGCCAGTCCGCGGAAGTGACCCCTTCGGCACTCCCGAATATCAATTTGACAGGACAGGTCAGTTCGATTATTCCCCAGGCGGACCCGCAAACTGATACTTTTGAAGTTTGGGTTAAGGTACCAAACGCCGACAAGAATCTCCTGCCCGGAATGAGTGCTTTCGTACGTATTCAAAGCTCTAGCAGAGCCTTCGTTGTTCCACGCCTGGCAGTACTGAATACGGACCGCGATTCGTCAGTGTTCGTGGTACGCAATGAGCATGCCTATCTTCAACGTGTTCATATTATTGGTCGCTCTATCAGTGCCCTTTATATTGATGCTGGCCTATCTAGTCACGACGATGTGGTGCTGGTCGGGTCAGATCAACTCCATGATGGTGAACAGGTACACGCCGTCCGAGTCGAAAAGTACATATCCGATTAAGAAGCGACATTATGGAAGAAAGGGCACGTATGAGCGTCTTGAAACAGTCCTGGTTTCTTCGGCGTACAGATTCGAGGCTTCAACAAATTATCATGCCATTGATGGCTGCGAGTTTGATGCTCAGTTCAAGCTGCCTTCCGTGGCTCAACGATCCTTTAGGCAAATGGTATTCAGCCTGGAGCTTACCTGTTGATATCGGCTGGCAATTTCACATTGGCGCTTGTAATTATGGATTATTATGCGTTTGCTGTGCTGTTTATGCAAGCCTTATCTCCTGTGCGAGCTGGAGACCTTTTAAAGGTAGTAGCTATTTCCGGCAAAAGTACGTGCCCGCTGCTTTACTTTGCCTCATTCCGATCATTATCTTTCTTCTACAGTATCTTTTTATTGATATGCATGATATTGATCTATTAACACAACACAAAATTCAAGCAAAGTTGATAAGTGACCACCTTGGCTACGGTAGCCCAAGCGATCTCATCCCAATCAGGCCCTTCTACCTGGACACATCAACTGTTGTAGGACGTGCGGCCTTTTTGGTTGATCAGGTTGCACCAGGGATCCTCCTGCCCTTGATTAGTGGAGCGATACTCCTTGATTACGGGCGACTTTTTACCATGCCCACGCGTTCTTCAACTTCAAGGAACAAACGCACTCGTTTCCTCCTTCCTCTTATCGGTGCGGTAGGAGTTGTTCTGTTGCTCCGCGGGCCTGCTGGACTGGCATGTGCATTTGAGGCAAAAGCATCCTTGTCGTCAGGGCAATATGCGCAAGCTCTCGCCTGGTTGGATGCCGCCAGAACGTTAAATCCAAACCTTGATCAGGTTGCCTATTATCACCGAGAGAGGGGTGAGGCATTATATTACCTTGATCCTGAACGGCTGGTAGCCGATAGTCATATCTACCTCGCTTACACCTATCGCATACAAGGGGATTACCTGGACTCCTATGTTGAGTTACTTGGAGTCCGGCAGTCAGAACCCAATACTCCCTGGGTTGTCAGCGAAATGAGTGTTACCCTCGAGGGATTAGCGGAATTTACCCATCCCTTAAGAGGTCCACTTGTCAGAAGACCGATGAAGGATGATACTTCCTTACCGTGGGCACAATCCCTCACCCAGGTCGATGACTCCAATGTTTATGGCCATTATCTCGCAGGGCGCATTGACTACAATCTCCATAACTTCACCGCTTGCATGTCACAAATGACAGCATTGTTGCGCTGGAGTTCAGATATGAATGAGCAGTCATCGGCCTATACCTACTTGGGTTTGAGTGAAATCGGATTGGGCAATGAGGCGAAAGGACGTGAGCTTTTGTTGAAAGCGGTAGATCTTGATCCTAGCTATCGAAATAACACCGCCAGAGAAGAGATATCGGGCCTGCGCTAGCCATATATAGAAAGATTGGGGGAGATGATAACCTCTCATAGCACAACCAAGTTAGACAACGTGAGCTCTCAGGCTGTTCATCAATCTTTACCTCAGAGATCTCATCCACGTTGGAGAAGAGTTCTAGCTATTCATCCTATGGCATGGATCTGCCTCGCCCTGGCATGCCTCGGGGCAAGTTGGTTTGCATACCAAAGTGTGCTTGTGCCGCAGCCTGAGCATTTTTCGCCAGAGTGGGCAAGCGCCCGGTGGATACAGACGGCCGGTGGCACTGCTCCCATCGCTTACTTTCGCTACACGATGAACCTGAATGACTCACCTGATAGTGCGTTCGTTACAATTGCGGCCAACCAGGTGTTCAAGCTATACGTGGATGGAGCGTACATTGGCTCAAATTATACTGATTTCGTACAGGGAAGCTTTCCTCGTGCATATATCTATGATATTACCTCCCCTCTGCAAGTCGGTGCCAATGTGGTAGCGGTGAGGGTAGCTAATGTTGACGAGCAAGCTCCCAGTGTAAAAGTGAATATAGGAATAGTAAGGGGGAACTCAATCTACAATCTCGGTTCGGGAAGCAACTGGTCAGCGGCGTTCCGGAGTACAGATGTGTATCCTCGCTATGCGACCCAGGTAACGAACTGGACGAGTGCTACTTTTGATGCGAGTTCCTGGCCACCTGCCCAGGGAATGGCTATAGAGCCTGTGTCCCCAATGCTCAACGTGAATCCTCCGCTCTATGAACGGCGAATTGCCGCACGTTGGGTCAGCGCGGGTTTGGGCCATGACGCGTATTTTGTCACCCAATTTTCAGTACCTTTCGGCATTACTGGCGCCTGGTTACGCCTTGCCGCGAGTGGTATTGCACATATCTACATTAACGGCCATTTGTTCATTATATGGAACGGCCAGGCCGATGTGCGCGACCAGAATCTGGCTGATTATCTTGGTAACAATGTAACGACTGTGGAGTACCGGGCGGGGCTGATGCTGGGTATGTACGATATTGGCTCGTATCTTCAACCGGGCATGAATACTATAGCCATACACGTGTTATCGCCTGGAGTGAGTGCGGATCAGGTTGGGCTGGGGAGTCTAACGTCTGCTATGTCTACAGATGTGCTCATTAGTGACTTCATGGGTCACAGTTCCTGGTTAACCACTGAGAGCGGCTGGCATGCATCAGGTAAGCCCGTTTCGGGATGGGAGGATGGTAACAGTTTAGCGCTCAATTGGGCTTCTCCTTTTCAGGTGGGTCGTCCCGGTGCAGTTCGCACACTTTATCTTCCAGAGAACGTGACGCCTCGGGATCAGGAGCCTATACCGTTATTGCTATCCCTCCAGGTGATCTTC
>WNGN01000029.1_pt1 | contig 66086 bp, 74 predicted proteins | sample 5400561 | NCBI WGS metagenome assembly WNGN01 (sample SAMN13153379, study PRJNA577476) | soil metagenome | isolation source: 115 cm soil or saprolite under Garry oak tree replicate 2 | place: USA:California | collected 2016-06-15 | reverse complement strand
CGGTCGTCTTACCCACACCCCGGGGACCCGCGAACAGATAGCCGTGCGCCGTGCGGCCATGGGCCACCGCGCCACGCAGCGCCGCCGCCACGTGGTCTTGCACGATGAGGTCGGCGAACTGCTTGGGACGGTACTTGCGAGCGAGGGCGATCATCCGCTGCAAACTAAATGGGGAGTGCGGAATGCGGAATGCGGAGTCGCAATGCGAGGTCGTCCCGCACGACCTTCACCGTGACATTCCGCACTCCAGATTCCGCGTTCCGCATTCATGTTCAGGGTCGCGGGCATCCCGTTCGGTCGAAGCCCCGTTCCACCGAATCGACGCTCGCGTAGAGCGATCGCTCGGTCGCGGCGCGCGCGGGGTCGAGCGCCGCCCGCACCGCGCGGCGCTCGGCGCTGTAGCCGAGCCAGCGACTCTCCACCGCCGCCAGTTCGCGAGCGAGCCCTGCGCAGTCGAGACGTCGTTGCGCGAACAGATCGGCCTGCCCCTGGTAGCCGCGCAGCGCCCGCGCCACTGAGTCCGCCACCACATCGAGCTTCGGCCTCTGCGCCGCAGGACGGGGAGCGGGAAGCGGGGGCGGGGACGCGGTCGGGGGCGGGGGCGGGGGCGGGGGCGGGGCGGGCTGGGTGATCGGAGCGGGCTGCGAGGTCGGGGCGGGCCGCTGGGGCGCCGGCGTGGCGGTGCGCGGCGGTCGCGCAGCCCGCCGGCCCGACGGTGCGGCCGGGCGGGCGACGAGTGCGGCCGCGCGGTCGAACAGGGCAACCGCGCGCTCGGCGAGCCCCACGGCGACCTTCGTGATTCGCTCTCCGACCTGCGCGGGCGTCAGGTGAACGAAGCGCCAATAGGCTCCCGCAGCCGCGAGCGCCACGATTATGGCGATCGCTCCCTTCCAGACTGCGCGGGGCACACGCAGCTTGCGTCGCCGCCTGACCTTCTTGCGTTCCTGCTTCGCTGGACGGGCCTCGGACGGAGCCGATGGGAACGGGGGGGGCGGCTGCGGTGCCGCCTGCTCGATCGTCTCCGCAACCGAATCCTCGAGCGACAGGAATGGGAGGTCAGAAGGCGAGGAGGCAATTGGCTGGGGCGGCGTGTGTCGTGCGGCGCGTGGCGGCCGGGGCGGCGGGGGCGGCGGGGGCGGCGGGGGCGGCTCGGGAGCCTCCTCGCTCGGGGCGGGAGCCTCGTCGCTCGCGGCGGGAGCCGTGGGCTCCCCCAGGTCCGGTATGGCCGAGGGCTCGTGCCAGGACTCGAGCGAGGGCAAGGTGGGGAGCGAGAGCTCCGGCCTGGGCCCGCTCTTGCGCTCCTTCGGAGCAGGCGCCTTCGGGTCGACGGCGCGGTAGTTCTTCCAGGTGACGCCGGAGCCCTGCTTGCCGCCCTGCGCGAGCGGGTCCTCCGGCAACAGCTCGTAGAACGGCAGGCACAGGTCCGTTCCGGACTCGCTCCCGGGCCGGTAGAACCCGGCCGCCGGCTCGTCATCGAGCGTCCCCAGCACCAATGCCACGTGCCACTGTTCGTCGAAGTACTGCTCGTGGGTCGCGACGTCCTCGGACGTGAGCTCGATGCCGCGTGGCGGATGGCTGTGGTACCAGCCGATCAGCCGCGCCTGGCTGCGGGCGAGCTGCCGTTGCACGGGATCCCACAGCTTGCCGACCACGACGCCGGTGCGGTCCCCGAACACCGCCTGCTTGAACCGCACGCACGCGTCGATCATGAAGTAGGGCGCACCGGTCTCCGGATCCTCGGCCACGTCGCCGATCAGGAACCCGAGGACGCCGCCGCCCTTGGCCTCGGCCGCGGCGGCGACCGTCGCGAGGTGGTCGTAGAGCGCCGCGAGGGCGGCCGGGCCGAAAAACAGGGGGTCGACGAGGTCCGCGGCGGGGGGAGGTCCGCCGCTCGCGGGTCGCCACAGGATGGAGCGCGCGAGGGGGAACGGTTTGCCCACGCCCACAAGATATGCTCCGGCCCCGTTGCGCGCCCTAAGCGAGGACGCGGCAGATGACCGCGGCCGCCCGCTCCACCTCGTCGCGGCCGACGTCGAGATGGGTGACGGCCCGCAACCGCCGCGGACCGAACGGGACGAGCAGCACCCCCGCTTGGGTGAGCTTGGGGAGCACGGCGTCCACCGTGTCCCGTTCCCGCACGAGATCGATCATCACGATGTTCGTCTCCGGCGCGGATGGGCGGACAGCCGGACAGTCCGCCACTCGTTCGGCGAGCAGCTTGGCGTGCGCGTGGTCCTGCTGCAGCCGTCCGAGATGGTGATCGAGCGCATAGAGCGCCGCTGCGGCAAGAATGCCGGACTGCCGCATGCCGCCGCCGAGGCGCTTGCGGATCTCCCAGGCGAGCGCCCGGTCCGCAGCGCGGAAGGCCAGGCACGAGCCCGCAGGACAGCCCAGCCCCTTGGAGAAACTCACCATCACCGTCCCCGCCCCCGCGGCGAGGCGCGTCAGCGGGACGCTGGTCGCGGCGGCGGCGTTCCAGAGCCGCGCGCCGTCGAGGTGCAGCCCCAGGCCGGCCTGCGTGGCCACCGTGGCGATTCCGGCCATGACCTCGGGCGACATCACCTTGCCGCCTGCCGCGTTGTGCGTGTTCTCCACTGCGACAGCCGTGGCGCGCGGCACGTGAGGGGACGCGGGTCGGAGCGCCGCGCGCACCAGTTCCCCCGTCAGCAGCCCGTCCGGCGTGGTCACGGGGCGGATTTGCGCCCCCGACAGGGCCGCCACGCCGGCGAGCTCGTAATGCACCAGGTGCGCGTTGGCCTCGAGGATGAGCTCCGTGCCGGGCCGCGTCTGCAGCGCGACGCCGGTCTGGTTCGCCTGGGTTCCCGACGGAAAGAACAGCGAGTCCTCCTTGCCGAGGAGCTCCGCCACGCGCCGCTCGAGCAGGCGCGTGGTCGGGTCCCCATCGAGCACGTCGTCGCCCACCACGGCCTCGGCGATGGCGCGGCGCATGGCGGCGGACGGCTTGGTGACCGTGTCCGAGCGCAGGTCGATGACCGTCATCCCAGCTGGACCCGCTGGCTGCGGCGCATGCGGACGAGGTCGTAAGTCTCCGCCACCTCGCCGCCGAGCAGGAACAGGTAGGCCGTGTAGTAGACCCACAGCAGGAACAGGAACAGCGCGACGACGTTGGCGTCCGAGGCGACGCGGTCGAAGGTGACGAACTTCGCCACGTACAGCGCGTACAGCCGCTTCGCTACTTCGAAGCCGAGCGAGCAGAACACGGCGGCCACGAGCGCCGTCTGCCACTGGATGCGCCGACTGGGGAGGATCTTGAAAATCAGGAAGAACAGGAGGACGCCGAGCGCGAACGCCACCGTCTCCATGCTGAAGCGCCAGAACCAATCCAGCGCGAAGCTGCCGCTCATCACCCCCGCGTTGCGGGCCTCGTAAGCCGCGACCAGCGCATTCGCGACCAGCACGGCGCCGGTGGCGAACACCATCGTCAGGTCGATCAGCTTGGCGATCGGCCAGGGGCGGATCTCGTCGGTGTCGAACACCTCGTTGAGGGCCGCGCGCAGGCCCCCGAAGAGGCGCGTCGAGAACCACAGGAACAGCGGCAGTCCCACCAAGGTGAGCCGGCCGCGATGCCGCACGATGCCCGACAGCGCGCTCTCCACCTGCTCGAAGGCACCCACGCCGCCGCCGGTCGCGCCGCTGGGCAGAAAGCGGGCGAGCAGCTCGTGCAGCTGGACCTGATGGGTCGTGACCTGGTGCTGGACGAGGTAGCCGACGACCGCGAGCAGCAGAATGACGAACGGGAGGGTGGTGAGGAGCAGGTCGAAGGAGAGCGCGCTGGCGAGAAACGGAATGTTGTCTTCGAAGGCCGCCTCCAACGTGCGCCGCACGACGCCGGTGACGGACCGATGCCACCCGCCTTCGTGCCTCACGCGAGCGGCTCGTCCTCCTCCTCGGCCGTGGCCCCGCCGCGGCGCGCCGCCCCGATGGCGTGCCGGCGGCGCCGCGCGTCGAGCACCCGGCGCTTCACCTCCGCCCGCGCTGCGGACACGGCCTCGGCGTCCGCGCGCGCCTCGTCCACCAGCTCGCCCAGTTGTCCAGCCTTGTCGGCCGCGAGGTCACGCAGCTCCCGCAGCTTCCCGGCCAGCCGACGGCGCGAGCCCGTGCCCGCTTCGGGCGCGAACAGGAAACCGATCGCCGCCCCGACGGCCAAGCCGAGCAGGAACCCGCCGAACCCCGAGCCGCCCCCGCCCCCACCTCCGGCGCTGTCCGCACCGCTGTCACGCTCGCTCATTCGCCCGCCTCCAGGTCATCCGGCGCCGCGACCGCCACCGCCCGTGGCGCGGCATGCGACTGGAGCGGCGGCTTCACGTGGCGGTCCACGACGGCGCGCGTGTCGGCGACGCGCAGCTGCTCGAACAGGAACGCGAACGTCCGCTCGAGGTCGGCGGCGATCGCGCCGCGCGCGCCTTCGGGAAGATCCCACAGCCGCCGCTTGAACGGTCCGATCGCCTTCTTGCGGCTCTTGTAGATGAACTGCTGCTCGGTGTCGCCCTGCTTCCACTCGTCCTGACATTGGGCCTTCACCCAGGCGTTGAGCTCGGCCCGCAGATCGGCCGGGAGGCGCGGGTGGTCGAAGACGATGTTCTGGAAGTTCGTCGCGAGATGAATCTCGATCGCTTCACAAGCCGGGAAGTGCCCGAACGCTTCCGCCGGGAGCGTGGAGGCCCCGTGCTGCACCGCGCCGCCGAGCCCGTAGACCGTCCGCGCCTCGAGCGAGAGCGCCCGCAGCGCCTCCAGGTCGATCTGCACCTTGGCCATCGACCCGTCGGGCAGGACCACGCCGCCGTGACTCGTGCCCGTCTGCACGGAGATCTTGCTGATCCCCGCGTAGCGCCCCAGGCGCCGCAGCGTTCGGGCGTAGCCCTCCATGAACGCCCGCAGCTCGTGCACATCGGAGTTTTTCCCGCCCACTTCGCCGATCTCGGCTCCGACCGACACCGTGACACCCTGAGGCTCGCGGTCGCGAATGAATGCCGTCAGCTCCGCGGCCCGCTCGTAGTTCGTGCGCTGCTGCTCGTCGAGGGTCGGCTTGGAGAGATCCACCAGGGTGGACGTGTCGACGTCGATGTTGTAGAAGCCGGCCTGGAGCTCCTCCTCGATGAGCGCGCGGATGGCGGTGAGCTCGGCTGTCGCGTCGGCCGCGTACTTCTTCGCGTTCACCTGCACGTGGTCGCCCTGGATGAAGAGCGGCCCTGTGAAGCCCTCCCGGAGCGCCGCGGCCGTCATGACAGCGACGTACTCCGCCGGCCGCTGGTCGGTGTAGCCGATCTCGCTGCGCGCGATCTCGCAAATCACGGCACCCACGTCGAGCCGCCGGGCCGCCCGGAACACGGCGCGGCCGGAGTCATACGCGAGCACGCGCACGTTGATCGCCGGCGTGGTGAAGGCCCGCACCTCCCCACGACCGCGCGCCAGATACAGCTCGTGGATCGACGCGGGGCGGACGCCCGCGGGCTGCCCGATCTCCCAGATGAGCCAGCGCGCCTGGTCCCGCTCCTCCGGCGTCCCGAACACCGCCTGCCGCACGAGATGATCCATCTCGGCGCTCTGCCGCACGGCGGGGCTGCGGAAGCGTCGCAGGGTCGCTTCGACGTCGTTGGACATGAACGGGCCCTCCCTGCGGCGGAATCTAGGCCGCGCCCACCTCGATGACCAGGCCGTCGTACGCCGGGGCGATCCCCGCCGGCAGACTCGCCGCGAGCTCGGCGTGCGGCGTCTCGTGCGTCAGATGCGTGAGGAAGGTGCGCCGCGCGCCCAGCTGTTGCGCGACGGCGACGGCCTCGGGAATCGACAGGTGCAACGGATGCGGCCGCGGCAGCAGTGCGTTCAACACCAGCACCTCGAGCCCCGTGAGCGCCGGGCGCACGTCTTCGGGAATCGCCTTCGCGTCGGTGAGGTAGGCGATCGGCCCTACACGGTAGCCGAACACCGCACGGTCCCCGTGCGGCAGCGGCAGCGGGCGCACCGCTATCCCGGCGATCTCCGTCTCCCGGTCCGCCGCGAGTGGATGGGCCACGAGCTCGGGCTTGCTCGTCCCGGGCTGGACCCGCACCGCCGGATCGAAGATGTAGGAAAACCGCGTTGCGAGCTCGCTGAGCGTCGCGGGTGGACCGTATGCCGCGACCGCGGCGTGGTGCTTCACCGAGATCGCTCGCAGGTCGTCGATGCCGTGCACGTGATCGGCGTGGGAGTGCGTGAACAACACGGCGTCGATCCCGGTCACGCCCGCCGCCACGAGCTGCAGGCGCAGCTCGGGGGGAGTGTCGATCAGCAGCCGCCGGCCCCTCGACTCGATCACCGCGGCGGTGCGGGTGCGCTTGTCCCGCGGGTCGGTCGAGGTGCAGGTACGGCAGCGGCAGCCGATCTGCGGCACCCCATAAGACGTGCCCGTGCCGAGGAAGGTCAGTCGCACGTCAGACGACCTCGACCTTGAGCAGGTTCGTGGTCCCCGACACCTCCCACGGCACGCCGGCGGTCATCACGATACGATCACCGGGGCGAGCGAGCCCCCGCTTCAGGATCAGGTCCCGCACGACTTCCAGCATTGCATCGTAGCCGGGCACGTGGTCCACCACGACCGGCGCCACGCCCCACACGAGCGCGAGCTGTCGGAACGCACTCGCCTCCGTCGTGACCGCGAGGATCGGTACGGGCGGCCGGAGGGCCGCGACCTTGCGGGCCGTGAACCCCCCTTTCGTGAGCGTCACGATCAGCGGCGTGCGGAGCATCCGCGCCACCGCGTGCGTGCCGATCGCGATCGAGTCCTCCACGGAGACTTCCTCCTGCTCCCCCATGCGCCGCCCCTCGCGGGCCGCCCCGCTGCTCTGCCGCTCGGTCTCGCGGATGATCCGATCCATGGCGCGCACCGCCTCCAGCGGGTACTCCCCCGTCGCGGTTTCGGCCGAGAGCATCACGGCGTCCGTGCCGTCGAGGATGGCGTTCGCCACGTCCGAGGCCTCGGCGCGCGTGGGCCGTGGATGGTTGACCATCGACTCGAGCATCTGCGTGGCGGTGATGACCGGCTTGCCGCGCCGGTTCGCCTCCCGGATGAGGCGCTTCTGCACGATGGGGACTTCCTCGAACGGCAGCTCCACGCCCAGGTCGCCCCGTGCCACCATCACGGCGTCGCACGCGGCGAGGATGCGGTCCAGGTCTTCCAGGGCCGTCGCCTTCTCGATCTTCGCCACGATCTGCACCGTCGGCGGCACGAGCCGCCGCAGCTCGGCGAGGTCCTCGGCCCGCCGCACGAACGAGAGCGCGACGTAATCGACGCCGCGCGCCACGGCGTCGCGGACGTCCTCGCGGTCCTTGTCGGTCAGCGCGGGCGCGCTCACCTGGAGGCCGGGCAGGTTCATGCCCTTGTGCGACGTCAGGGAGCCCCCGTCCACCACCAGCGCGCGCACCCGCGGCGGCGCGACCTCCGTTACCTCGACGGCGAGCAGTCCGTCGTTGAGGAGAATCCGCGCGCCCGGCCGGGCGTCGCGGGCGAGGTCCGCATAGGTCGTGGGAATCTCATCGCCGGTCGCGAGCTCCTGCGGCGCGAACACCACCACCGCGCCGGGGCGGAGCACGCGGCTCGAGGCGAGCTCGCCCACGCGGATCCGCGGGCCCTGCAGGTCCACGAGCACCGCCACCGGCACGCCCGCGCCGTCGGCGGCGCGCCGCACGACCTCGATCCACCGCCCCCGCGTCTCCGCCGTACCGTGCGAGGCGTTCACCCGAATGACGTTCGCGCCCCCCTCGATCAGCGCGGCGATGCGGTCGGGCGTCCCGGTGGCGGGTCCGAGCGTGGCGACGATCTTGGCCCTGCGCATCACGTCCTCCGCCTAGTGGACCACGCTGATCTGCTTCTCGTCGAGGCGACGCTTGAACTCCTGCAGGGTGTGGACGCCGCGGCTGATGGTCGTGGCGGGCATTCCCTCGATCGCCCGCGCCGCAAGCCGCCGCTCCAGCTGGCCGACCCGTAGCAGCACTTCCAGGCCGCGCCGGGTGAGGGTCACGCGCACGCCGCGGTCGTCCTCCAGGTCGGGCGTCGTCTCGACGAGCCCCTTCGCCTCGAGCCGCTGCACGAACGTCGTGGCGGCGGCCCGCGACACGCCGAGGGACTCCGCGATCTCCTTCGGACGGGCACCGTCGCCGCCCCCCCGGTCGACCGCCGTGAGGGCGGCGTGGGCGCGGTGCGATAGCCCGAAGGCACGAAACGCCCGATCCCCCGCCCGCTGGATGGCGGTGTAGGCGGCGCCCACGGCGTCGCTGAGTTGCAGGGCCAGCTCGGAGCGGTCGGTCATAGCGACAGCCGTCCGCTTTCAGCTATCAGCCGTCAGTGGGCAACAAATTAACATATTGATAATTAACATACTAATTTGTTCACCGTCTTGCAATAGCCCCGCTGGACTCACCGGAGGAGCGGTGTCGCAGGAAAGCGGAGGGCTGAAGGCGGACGGCTGATCGCGCCGTGGCAGTCAACAGGTCTCCGACCAGTCCACCGACGACGTGCGGCCGCAGCGCCGGCAGATCATCGTGTCGGGCTTGCCGCTGAAGTCCTGGCGCTCGTGGCAGTGGGGGCACACGGCGTACGTCGTCACCACCTCCATCCCCTTCCCTCCCAGGGTCGGCCGGAGGACGCCGGTGCGGACCACGATGCTCCAGTCCGTGGGGGCGTCGGGGCGCATGCGCACGTCGTGCCGGCTGAGCCGGACCCGCTGATCGCGCACCGACACGACGAGGTGGCCGTCGCCCGTCTCCTCCACGACCGCATACCACGCCCCCCGGCGGAGAATGTCCGCCACGTTGTCGAGGCACCTCGCCCAACCGAGCTTGCCCATGGGTCAGAGCCACCATGATATCACTTTTCGTTAGGTTTCGTTATGCGCGAGATCGGCGCCGTCGTCCGCCTGCAGATCCAACGCTCGTCCTTGAAGACGGGCGAGAAGCCCCACCGCGTGTACGACCCCTCGCCCGTCCTCGCGGTGCGGCGCCTGGCCGTGGGTGGAGACGGCGTGCTGGGCGAGGGCGAGGACCGGTCGTGGATCGTGGACGTGCACCATCGCGCGCATCCGCAAACCAAGAACCCGGACGGGATGCACGGCGTCTCGGTCGGGTTCACGTCCCACTACGACGCAATGCAGCAGCGCTTCAGCGCCCGCATCACGCTCGGGTGCGCGGGGGAGAACATCATCGTGGAGACGAGCCGACGGTTCACGCTGGAGGACCTCGCGGCAGGCCTGGTATGCGTCGGCGCGGGCGGGTCGGAGGTCGCGCGCTTCAACGTGCTCGACGTCGCTCACCCCTGCAGGCCGTTCACCGGCTGGGCCCTGGGGAACCTGGTGGAGAGCGAGGTCCTCAAGTCCCACCTCCAGTTCCTGGACGGAGGGACGCGGGGGTTCTACTGCCGCGGTGAGGGTTCGGGAATCGTTTCCCTGGGCGACCGTTTGGTACTCGTGGAAGGTTGAAAGGCCGGGGGAAATGGGAAGGGGGAAGGGTTGCGGCCCCTTCCCCCTTCGCTCTTCCCCGGCCTCTTCCCGGCCGTTAACTCAGCTCATCCCAGGCCAGCCCCGCGCTCTTGTGGCAGCGGTCGCAGGTGAGCTCCTTCGCATCCCCGTCGAACGCCTGCCGGTGACGGCAGCTCGGGCATACGCCGTAGGTGAGCGGGAACGGCCGGCCCACGCGCTGGATCTCACGCGGCTCGCAGCGCACGATGCTCCAGCGCTCGGGCGGGTGATAGCGGATCTCGAGAAACCGGCGGTCGACGGGAACGTTGCGGCGATTCACGTCGAGCACGACGATGTGACTGGAGGAGATGCGCACGACGGGGTACCAGGCGCCGCGGCGCAACAGGTGAGCGCCCGCTCTGCCCACGCGCGCCCATCCCTTGGCCTGAATCCGAGTGGGAGTGATGTGGCCGGTCGTCATGCTCTAATGGCTAACGTCCAGTCCCATAAAGTGTCGTGATTCGAGTCACAGCAGGCATGGTCAGCGCTCGATGGCCGACTGCGGCGGGCGCGCAGCACCGGCCCACCGCTCACCCGCACTCGCTGTAGCCGCAGACGTGACACTTGGCGCACCCCTCAGCGAACGTCAGCTGGGAACCGCAATCCGGGCAGGCGCCCAGGAACTCCTGCTCCCGGCCCCGCTCCCCGAACAGCTCGCGGGCGTCGACCGACTCCCGAACCGGCGCGGCGACGCCGGGAGCGGCGGCGGCCGTACCCAGCAAATCCTGCTGGATGCCCTGCTTGTCCCGCATCCACTTCTCGAACGCGATCCCGATCGCGTCGGGCACGGACAACACCTTGTGAGGCCCGAGGCCGACGGCGCGGTCAGACGAGATGCCGCGCAGCTGTCGGTAGATCTCCTTCAGTGGAATGCCGGAGCGCAAGGCGAGCGAGATGAGTCGCCCGATCGCTTCGACGTCGGCCATGAGGGCGCCGCCCGCCTTGCCGAGGGAGATGAACACCTCGAACGGCTGGCCCCGGTCGTCCTCCGTGATGGTGACGTACATCGTGCCGAGCGGCGTTTCCACCCGCCTGGTCGAGCCCTTGAGCAGCTCGGGACGCGAGCGCTTGGCGCGACGCTGCAGGTTCTCCGCCTCCACCTCGTGCAGCTGGTCGCGCGTGCGCGCCAGCTCGGCGTCGAGCTCGGCGATGCGCCCGAGCGCCTCGGCCAGGGCGCCCTGCCCGCCCGTCGGCGCCGCTTTCTCCTGCACCTGCTTCGCGGTCGAGCCGGTCGAGAGCACCTGACCCTCGCGGGCGCCGTCGCGGTAGACGGTCACGCCCTTGCACCCGAGCGCGAAGGCGAGGCGGTAGATCTGCTCGACGTCGGCCTCCGTGGCGTCGTGCGGGAAGTTGCACGTCTTGGAGATCGCCGAGTCCGTGAACTCCTGGAAGGCGGCCTGCATCCGGATGTGCCACTCCGGCGTGACGTCGTGCGCCGTGACGAAGACGCGCCGCCACCTGCCCGGGACCTCGTCGAAGTGGATGTGGCCCGCCGCGGCGATCCGCTGCACCAGATCGTCCGAGTACCAGCCTTCGCGCCGCGCGATCGCCACGAAGTCCTCGTTCACGTCGGGCATCAGCACGCCGGCCTGGTTCCGCATGAACGCGACGGCGAAGAGCGGCTCGATACCGGAGGCGCACCCGGCGATGATGGAGATCGTGCCCGTCGGCGCCACGGTGGTGAGGTTGCAGTTCCGCAGCCGCCGCATCGGACGGACGCGCTCCCCCGCAGGCGCCCGGGCGCACGTGGCGTCCGGCCCCCAGATCGACCGCTCCCACTCGGGGAAGACGCCCCGCTGCTCCGCCAGCCTCTCCGAGGCGACCTTCGCCTCTTCGTCCACGAATTGCATCATGCGGCGGCCGAGCGCCACCGCCTCCTCCGAGTTGTAGGGGATCCCCAGGCGCACCAGCAGGTCCGCCCACCCCATGATGCCGAGCCCGATGCGGCGGATGCGCTGCGCCAGATCGTCGATCTCGGCGAGCGGATACTTGTTCGCATCGATGACGTTGTCGAGGAAGTGCGTGCACAGGTGCACGACGGCGCGGAGCCGCTCCCAATCGACGTCCCGCCCCTCCCCGCTCCCTTCCCCGTCCCGCACGAACAGCCCGACGTTGATCGACCCGAGGTTGCAGACGTCATACGGGAGGAGCGGCTGCTCCCCGCAGGGGTTCGTCGCCTCGTAGCTGCCGAGGTGGGGAATGGGGTTGTAGTGGTTCGCCCGGTCGATGAAGTACACGCCCGGCTCGCCGGTCTTCCAGGCGCCGTGCACGATCGTGCGGAACACGTCCCGGGCGTCGAGCTGGCCGACGACCTGCTTGGTGCGAGGGTGGATCAGGTCGTAGCTCGTCCCCTGCTCCAGCGCCCGCATGAACGCGTCGGTGACCGCGACGGAGATGTTGAAGTTCGTGACCTGGGTGAGATCGTCCTTGCAGGTGATGAACTCGAGAATGTCGGGGTGGTCGACCCGCAGGATGCCCATGTTGGCGCCGCGGCGCGTGCCGCCCTGCTTGACCACGTCGGTGGACGCGTCGTACAGCTTCATGAAGGAGACCGGACCCGAGGCGACGCCCATCGTGGAGCGCACCACGTCGTTCTTGGGCCGCAACCGGGAGAACGAGAAGCCCGTACCGCCGCCCGACTGATGCACGAGCGCCATGGCGCGGAGGGTGTCGTAGATCCCGCTCTTGCCGTCCGAGAGACAGTCATCCACCGGCAGCACGAAGCAGGCCGACAGCTGGCCGAGCGGGCGGCCGGCGTTCATGAGCGTGGGCGAGTTCGGCATCCACACGCGGGTCGCCATCAGCTCGAAGAAGGCCTCGGCCACGGTCTCGACCGCTCCAGCCGACGCCCCGTACCGCTCGTCGGGCGCGGCGACGGTGCGGGCGACCCGCCAGAACAGGTCCTCGGGCCCTTCGACCGGGGCCCCGTGGTCGTCTTTGACCAGGTAGCGCCGCTCGAGCACGGTGACGGCGTTGGGGGTCAGATCCAGCATCCCCTTGCGGGTGGCAGCGGTCATGCTTGCTCGTCCCTCTGCGGTAAGAGCGGCCCGAGGACTGCTCGTGCGTCCGTGTGGTGAATTTAACTACGCGCGGACCGGCGCGACGGCGCGGAGGGTCAAGGTAGACAGGCCGCTCCCGTGGGGCAAGCCGCGAGAGGAGCCGCGCGGTGTCGAGTCGTTCCGGTATTCACATCACAAACCTGTTCTCGCGATCGGGAAGTTCCCGGCCCGATGCCGCGCGGCCTCCACGACGTAGTGCTCCCAGGTGCCGCGGATCCGCTGCTGCAGCGTCGCGTCCACGGGCCGCACCACGCGACCGGGGACGCCGACCACGAGCGAGCCGGGGGGGACCACCAGCCCCTCCGGCACGACGGCCCCCGCCGCCACCACGCTCCCCGTCCCGATCCGCACGTCGTTCAGCAAGATGCTCCCCATCCCGATCAGACACTCGTCCTCGACCGTGCAGCCGTGCAGCACGGCGCGGTGACCGATGCCCACCCGGGCGCCGATCGTCGCCGGAAGCCCCTCGTCCACGTGAATGATCGAGCCGTCCTGCACGTTGCTCGCCTCACCCACGCTGATCGGCGCCGTATCGCCGCGCAGCACGGCCCCGTACCACACGCTCACGCGCGCGCCGAGCGTCACGTCCCCAAGCACGACGGCGCCCGGGGCGATGAAGGCGCTCGGATGGATGTTGATTACTGCCTCGTGGGGTTCACGGGGTACTGCACCCAGGCGTCCACGGGCTCGCCGTTCTTGAGCGCCGGGTTCCACCGCAGGTTCTTCGCGAGGTCGAGTGCCTGATCGTTGAACGTCTCCACGTTGGAGCGCACGAACACCCGCACTTCCTGCGTCTCGCCGTTGCGCGACACGTGGAACAGGAGGATGGCCGGCCGGGGAAAGACGGGCGCGTCGCCGGGGACCGGGACGAGCGCCGGCTGGAGCGGGATGGGCCGGGTATCGAAGCAGATCTTGTCCTGATTGTAGGCCGGTCCGTAGGCGTCGCACGGCCCCCCGCCGCTCTCGGCGTCTTCGACCATCGCCTGGAGCTCGACCCGCACGGTGAGCGGCGCTCCCGGAGGCACGACCACCTGCCGCTCGTAGGGCTGATAGCCACCCGCGCGCACCGCGAGCTTGTAGACCCCGGGCGGGACGTCGACCTGGGGCCCTCGCACCGGCTGGCCGTTCAGCGTGACGCGCGCGCCCTGCGGCACTCCCTGGAGCGTCAGGCGCGCGGGGGTGCCCGGAGGGGGTGGCGGCTGATGGGAGCGGGACGTGTCGTGCCCCGTCCCCCCACCGTTGGCGCTGGCGAGCGCGCCGCTCGTGTCGGCCCGGCCTGCGCTGTCGCCGGCGGCGCTGGTGTCGCGCGCCGTCGAGTCCCGCGCGCCGGTGGCGGGCCCGGGCGTGGCGAGGAGCCACCCCTTTTTGTACGCGTAGAAGCCCCCGCCCCCGGCGAGCGACAGGACAATGAAGAGCCAGATCGACACCGCGGCCGCCACGGAGCGGTGGTGTTCGCCGGGAGCCACCGGCCGCCCGGCCTTGGGCAGCGGGGTGGGCGCCGCCGTGAGCTTCCCGAGCGAGGGAATGGCCCGCGTGGGCGCCGTCGCGAGCGCCAAGGGGGCGAACGCTCCGCCCTCCAGCGCCTGGACCAGGTCGTCGGCGTCCTGGAAGCGGTCGTCCGGGAGCTTGGCCATCATCTTGCGGATGATCTCGAAGAGGCTGCGCTTGTCGGGCGTCTCGAGCGACGGGGTCGGCAGCTCCTCCATGATGTGTTTGTAGCCGATCGCGAACGAATCCTCGCCGTCGAAGGGAACGCTGCCCGCGAGGCACTGGTACGCCACCACGCCCAGAGAGTAGAGATCGCTGCGGCCGTCGAGCGGCTGGGCCCGGGCCTGCTCGGGGCTCATGTAGTGCGGCGTGCCGATGGACATGCCGGTGCCCGTGAGCTTGCCGCCGGTGGCGGCCTTGGCGATGCCGAAGTCCGTGACCATGGCGAGGCCGTGCTCATCGAACATGATGTTGTCGGGCTTGATATCGCGGTGGACGATGCCGCTGCGGTGCGCGTAGGCGAGGGCGCGCGCGACCTGGGCCAGGACCTGCCGGATCTCCGCCGGCGCCAGCGTGCCCCGCGCGGCGAGCACCGATGACAGGGGCTTGCCGCGCAGGAACTTCATGACGAAGAAGATCACCCGGCCCGATTTTCCGACGCGATAGATCGGGATGATGTTCGGGTGCTCCAGCTTGGCGGAGGTGCGCGCTTCCCGCTGGAAGCGCTCGACGAACTCTTTATCGAAGGAGAGAGAAAACGGCAGGACTTTGATCGCGACGTCGCGCTCGAGTTGGCGCTCGCGGGCCTTGAAGACGATCGCCATCCCCCCCCGGCCCAACTCCTCTAGGATCTCGTACTCCTCCTTGAGCTGCTCCCGAACGAGCTCAAGGTCCGTCATCTCCTGCTGCGGGTCCTTCACCGCGCCGACGGGTGTCGTGGCGGTCAGGTCCAAGCCGCAGGAGCGGCAGAATTTGCTGGCGTTCTCGTTCTGGGTCCCGCAGCGAGAGCAATACATCCATTCTCCGGGGAGTCGCGGAAAGTTACGGAGCCGCCGGAGCGGGTGTCAACTCACGACGCCGCATCACGACGTGACGACCGCGATCAGAAGTCCGCGGCGAGGGCGAGATAGATGCGCGGGCGGCGCGCGTCACCGGACGGAGGCGTCGCGAGGGGTTGCGCGACGCCGAGCCGGACCTCCAGCGGAACGTCGTAGCTGACGGTCAGGTCAGCGACGAGCTCGACTCCGGCCGAGCGGAGCCGACCGAGGCGGGGTGCCACGCCCGGGTTCCAAGCGTCGCCCGCGTCGCCGAACATCACGAGCCACAACTTGTCGGCGCCGAAGGGGAGATGTCCGAGCGACTCGCCGACGAGGGCGAGCGGGACGCGGTACTCGACGCTCGCCGTGGCGGCGCGCCGCCCCAGCAGCGCGTTCCCGCGGTAGCCGCGCACCGGGAAGCTGCGCGAGCCGCCGAGCGGCCCAGTGAAGCCCAGACTCAGCACGCCCTGCGACACACCGCCGACCTTGAGCAGATCGGCGAGCGGCCCGCCGGTCGCCCCGGCCGCGAGGCGCACGGCGAGCACGTGGTGCGCGAAGCCGCCGGGGCCGGGAACCCGGGCGTACAGCGCCAGTCGCGTGCGCAGCTCGTTGGACCAGCGGGCGGTGCCCTGCTGCTCCCGGCGCCGGTAGGTGACGGTCCACGCGAATCCATCCTGCCGTGAGATCGCGAGTGGCGCCGTCACGAAGTGCGCCAGGCCGAGCGACAGCGATCCGCCGACGAGATCGCGGACCTGGCACGTGCTGCACGCGGCCGCGAGTGGCGTGCCCGCTGGCAGCACCACGAAGCGGTTGCCCTCGTACTCCGCGGCGACCCGGAGGCTGGCGGCCGTGCGGAAGCGGCGCATCACGAAGGTCGCGCCCAGCGCCGCGTTCTGATCGCGCTCGGCGACGCTGGTATCGCCGGGGAGCCACACGGCGAGCGACCACTCGGAGTCGAAGGAAGCATCGAGCGTCGGATTGCCGAGCCGCGCCGTAAGAGCGGCGAACGCGCCCCCCGCACGCAGGGGAGAGGGCGAGACGAGGAGCTCCGCCGCATAGGTGTCCCGGCCCACGGCGTCCCTCCCGGCGGTCACCCCGCCGAAGAAGTGCCCGGCCGGACCCGCGTTGACGCCATACGGCAGCCAGAAGCGCGGTCGCAGGGACGGCCACGCGGTGTACCCGCTCTCGAAGGCCGTCACCGGCGGCGCGGAGTCGAACGGCGCGGGCACGTCGGGCGGCGCGGGCGCGACCGCCGTCGCAGCGGGCCGGCCCCGCGACAGCCGCCAGCCGTGGGTCGACAGCGTCGTGTAGAGCAGGCTGCCGTCGGGCAGCAGCGCCGGCGCGCGCGCGCCCAGCGGCTCGCGCGTGAGCTGCACCGCCCCGAGCGAATCGCTCCAGCGGTACACCTGCGGGAAGCCGGTCTGCTCACCCACGAACAGCAGCCCGCCGTCCCCGCTCCAGACGGGATCGACGATCACGCCCGTGGCGGTCAGCAGCACGGTCGCCGCCTGGGGCGAGTCGGCGGGCCAGCGCACCAGCGCCCAATGACCCTGCGCGTGGCGCGTCGCCGCGACCCACCGGCCGTCGGGTGACGGCGCCACGTCCCCCCACACGGCCCCCGGCTCCGTGGGCGCGGGGAGGGTGGGCTCAGCCGCCGCGGGCGTGAAGCGGATCGCGGCGAGGCGGGCGCCGCCGGCGCGCGGCCGCACCAGCCGCGCCCCGCGCGTGTCCCGCCGCCACCCGCCATCGGGAAGCCAGCGATACAGATCGCTGCGCAGGCGCCAGCGCGACGTCCAATCGAGCTGCGCCACCACCAGCGTGTCGCCCAGCCAGTCGTAACTCGCGCCGGCGTTGACGCGGTGGTGCCGCAGCACCCGCCAGTCCCGCACGTCCACGACGACGAGCTGCCGCGCTTCCTTGCCGTCGTCGCGCTGGTACGCTACGCGGCCGCCGTCCGGAGACAGCTGCGGTGCCGGCTCGCTCCACAGATCCCGGGCGAGCACGTCGCCCGGCGTACCGGCCGGCAGCTCGGGCCGAGTGGCCCGCGCCCAGTCTCCGCGGAGCTCGCGCCCCGGCGCGGCCCGGCCCAGCTGGCGTCCCACGCGGAACGGGATCAGCTGCCCCGCGGTCGCCTCGACGAACCGGGGAACAACGGAGTCCCCCGCCGCACCGGCCAGATAATGAAAGAAGCGGCTGCCGTAGGCGTACGGCACCGGCCCGTCCGCCCAGCGGGTGAAGAGCAGCGCGTTGGTCGGGGAGCGGGACGCGTCGCCCGCGCGGTCGGCCGCGAGCAGCTGCGTATGGAAGCTGCCCCGCACGCGCCCGCCGTTCGTGAACTTGGACTCGTAGTAGGTCGCCAGGCCTTCGATGACCCAGCTCGGCTGGAACGCGTTCGGGAAGAGCCCCGGCGCGCGCCCGAACACCCGCTGCAGCACCCCCCACACGCCGCCCACCCGGTCCAGGTGGAAGACGTGCGTCAGCTCGTGCACCGTGACCAGGCGGAGCCAGCTGTCGAACCGCTGCAGCCCGGGGTCGCCGAGGGGCGGCGGCAGCATGACATAGATGCGGCTCGAGGGGAACACCGTCGTGGCCCCGTTGGCGACGTCGACATCGTCGCCCAGCACGAGGTCGATGACGCCGCGCGGCGCCCGGAGCTCTGCCGCGAGCAGACGATAGGCCCGCTCCGCTTCGCGCGCTTCCTGCTCGGCGACAGCGCGGTACGCGGGGCGAAAGTGGATCCGAAAATGCTCCGTATGGAGCGTGCGCCAGGGACCGGACGGATCGACCTGGGCTTCGGCTCGGCCGGCGAGGAGCGACAGCGCGAGCAGCGTCACCCGACACCACGACGTGACGTCGCACGAACTCGTGCCGCGGACCGCGTGGAACGTGGCGTCATGGCGTTGTGCAACGACGATCACGGCACTGCGCGGTTCGCTGGCACAGGCGCCGAAGCTAGCATCGACCCTTTCGACCCGCCAATTTGCGGAATAGATTGGCAAGCCTAAACTTATGGGCTCCCTGGAGCATCGAACCGAGTGACCTGCGCCTATTGCGGCCGCGACAACGAGGCCGGCGCGCAGTTCTGCATGGACTGCGGCAAATCCCTGGACAAGTCCGGCGGCTCGAGGCCGGCGGCCGCAGTGGCGCCGCCGGCGCGCGCGTCGGCGGTCCCCGGCACGCGTGAGGTGGCGACGCCTGCCACGGCCCCCCTGAAGGGCGACGCCGCCTGCCCATTCTGCAACGCCAAGGTCAGCGCCGCACTACCGTTCTGCCCGCACTGCGGGCGCCGGCTGACGGCTCCGGGCTCGGGGCCGGCGTGCGGGCGCTGCGCCTCTCCCGTCACCGCGGGCACGCGCTTCTGCGCCGTGTGCGGCGCGCCGCTGGCGCAATTCCTGCCCTTCCGCGCCTCCGCCCCGCCGACCACGCGCACGAACCTCGCCATCACGTTGGTGCTCCTCGACGAAGTGGGAAACGTGGTGCAGCGCTTCGACCGCAAGACCCTCGACACCACGATCGGCCGGCAGGACGGCGACATCCGCTTCCCCGACGACCCCTTCATGTCGCCGCTGCACGCGAAGCTCTCGTGGGAGCAGGACCACCTGGTGGTGCGCGACCTGGGCAGCCGCAACGGCACGTGGGTGTTTGTCGAGGCGCCGCATCGGCTCGCCGACGGGGACCTGCTGCTGATCGGCGCACAGGTGATCCGCTTCCGCAGGCTCGGATACCCCGGCCCGCACACGCCCGACGCCGACGCCACGCGCCGCATGGGAAGCCTGACGCCCAGCGCCGACATCGCGAGCCTGACGCAGCTGCGCTCCGACGGCAGCGTCCGGGACGTCGTGCAGCTGTCCCCGGGGCGCGACATCCGCGTCGGCCGGGAGCGCGGCGAGTGGGTCTTTCCGTACGATCCCTCGATGAGCGCGGAGCACGCGCTGGTCCGCTCCGAGGACGCGGATTTCGTCCTCGTGGACGCCGGCAGCCGCAACGGCATCGCCGTCGCCGCCCGCGGCGACATCCTGCTGCAGCACAACTCGCGCATCCTGGTGGGCGACAAACTGCTGCGCATCGAGATTCCCACGTGAAGATCTGCCCCGTCTGCTCCACCGAGTATCCGGACGACGTCAAGTTCTGCGCCAACGACGGGCAGACGCTGCGGGCGGCGGCGCCGACCGCCGACCTCGTGGGCCAAGTGGTGGCGGACCGCTACCACGTCCTCAAGAAGCTGGGTGAAGGCGGGATGGGACAGGTGTATCTCGCGGAGCACGTGAAGATGGGGCGGCGCAGCGCCATCAAGGTCATGAACCCGTCCCTGGTGCACGACCCCGACGCCGTGGCGCGCTTCAACCGCGAGGCCGCGAACGCGAGTCGCATCACCCACCCCAACGTGTGCGCGATCTACGACTTCGGCGAAACGCCCGACGGGACGATCTACCTCGCGATGGAGTTCATCGAGGGCGAGCCGCTCACGGATGTGCTCGCGCGCGAGGGGGCACTCCCGGCGCAACGGGCGGGGCACATCTTTCTTCAGGTGGCCGACGCCCTGCAGGCCGCGCACGACCTCGGCATCGTGCACCGTGACCTGAAGCCCGACAACATCATGATCAGCCGCGGCCGGGACGGGTCGGACGTGGTGAAGGTCGTGGACTTCGGAATCGCCAAGGCCGTGGGGGGGGACGACAGTCAGAAGGTCACGAAAACCGGGCTCGTCGTCGGGACCCCGGAGTTCATGAGCCCCGAGCAGCTGTCGGGCGACAAGCTGGACGGCCGCAGCGACCTCTACTCGCTGGCGCTCGTGCTGTTCAAGACGCTCACCGGCAAGCTGCCCTTCGAGGCGACCACGGTCCAGGAGACGATGATCAAACGGCTCACGGACGAGCCCGTGAAACTCGCCGCGGCGCGGCCCGATCTGCAATTCCCCACCGGCCTGCAAGAGACGCTCGACGCGGCGCTGGCGCGCAGCCCGGTGGACCGCTACCAGTCGGCCGCGAAGTTCGCGGCGGACGCCGGGGCGGTCCTCGGGCGCGGGCGCGGCGCCGGCGCGGGGGCCCCCATCCCGGCCACGCGCGCCGGCGGCGACGAGAAGACCCAGCTGCTGGACCGGGTCGCGACCAAGGGGGCCAAGCGGCGCTCGCTCACGCCGGCCGTCATCGGGGCGGTGGTGGTATTGGGGGGCGGCGGGGCCGCGGTGGCCGTGTTTGGGGGAGGTGGCAAGGGGACGCGCCAGGTGGCCCCGAGCGTCCGGGCCGATACGGCGAGCCGGCCTGCGGACACCGGCGGCGCCCGCACAGCAAGCGGGCCATCCCGGCGCGAGACGGGGGCCGTGCGCATCGGGGCCCACACGGCGGCGATCGATCCCTCGAAGGCGGGTGTCATCCTCGACGCGCTGATCGACCGGCCGCCGGCGGTGATCCTCGACTCGGCACAGCTGGTCTACAATGCGGCCGGCGTGGGCCGGAAGGACCGCGCGTTCGCGGCGTGCCTGGTCGCTCAGGCCTACAGCAGCAGGCACGACAACACGCTCGCGCTCAGGTGGGCAAACCAGGGCCTGGCGCTCGATGCCACCTTGAGCTCGTGCCGCCAGATCGTGCAGACTGTGAGTCAGCCCTAGGCCGATGTTCCGACGCGCGCCTAAGCCCGTCCGCATCGAGGTCTTCGGGAAAACCGACCTCGGCAAGACTCGTGACCATAACGAGGACTGCTTCCTCGTCGCGGACCTCACGCGCGAGGAGGCGTCCCTGCAGCCCAGCGTGCGGGATCACGTGGTCGGGCCCCACGGCACGATCTTCGTCGTGGCGGACGGGATGGGCGGGGCGGCGGCCGGCGAGCTGGCGAGCGAGATGGCGACGGAGACGATCTACTCCCAGCTGGTGCGGGCTTGGGGTGGCGAGCGGGAGGTCACCCCGCAACGCTTCGCCTATCGCCTCAAGGAGGCCGTGGAGGTCGCCAACAGCCGCATCCACGCGCACGCCAAGGCGCATCCCGAGGTGCGCGGCATGGGCACGACCACGACGGCGGTAGGGGTGCTGGGCGACCATGTCTACCTCGCGCAGGTCGGTGATAGCCGGGCCTACCTGATCCGCGGGGGCCGGGCCTATCAGCTCACGAAGGACCAGTCGCTGATGCAGCGTCTCGTGGAGGCGGGCGAGCTGACCGAGGAGGAGGCGGCGCAGAGCGAGCGGCGGAACATCATCCTCCAGGCAATCGGACCGGACGCCAAGGTGAAGGTGGACTTGACGCATCAAGAGATCCGACGCGGCGACGCGCTCGTCCTCTGCTCCGACGGTCTCTCCGGCCAGGTGAAGAAGGAGGAGATCGCCGAGATCGTGAGCGCCGAGCGGGACCTGCAGGCCGCCTGCGACAAGCTCATCGCGCTCGCCAACGAGCGCGGTGGCCCCGACAACATCACCGTCATCATCGCGCGGTTCGACGGGGAGGGGTTGCGACCCGCGGGGCGGGACGACGAAGTGGGACACCAGCTGTACCCGCTCATCGACACGGAAACGAGCACGGAGCCCGTCCCCGTGTACCGCGGGAGCCCACCCCCCGTGCCGAACCGACAGGTGCGCTGGCGCATGGTCGCGGCGGCGGTCGTCGCGGCGGCTCTCGTCGCCGCAGCCGTCTACCTCGTCTCCCGGAGTCCGTGAACGCCCGCTTCAAGTTCCTGTCGGGGGCGCGCGCCGGCGCAGTGGAGCTCTTCCGCAAGGCCTACATCGGCGTGGGCCGCCACCCCCTGTCGGATGTGCGGTTCGACGCGGAGCGGGACCTCGACGTCTCCTCGCGGCACGCGGCGATCCTCCGGCACGGCGACGGCTTCGTCGTGCGCGACCTGGGCAGCAAGAACGGCACGTTCCTCAACGGCCGGCAGATCACGGGCGACGACGCTCCGCTGAACGACGGGGACATCATCGGGTTCGGCCCGATGGGGCCGTCGGTGGAGTTCCACATCGTCGGCTCGGGGGACGAGGCGATTCCGGAACCAGCGCGCGCCTCGGCCGAGCGGATGGCGGCGGCGCGCGCGCCGTTCCAGGCTGTCTCACCGGCCCCCCCCCTCCCTGCCCGCGCGAGCAGCGCCCTCCGCATCGCCCAGGAGGTGGCGCGCCAGACGCGACAGCTGCGCCAAACCACCAAGCTGCTCATCGGGCTGCTCCTCGTCGCGGGCGCCTGGCTCGGGTGGACGCAGTGGCAGGCGACGCGCGATGCGCGCGACGTAGCGAACCTCCAGGCCCGCGCCGACAGCCTCAATCGCGAGGCGCAGCGCCTGCTGTCGCGCTTCCAGACCGAGCTGCAGAGCCTGCGCGACGCGCTGCGGCAGTCGCAGGTCGAGGTCTCCCGGCTGAAGGGCGCGCTCGGCACCGCCGGCTCGCGCGGCGACGCAGGCACCGTGGCGCGGCTGCGCGAGGAGCTCGAGGCCGCCGAGGCCCGGCAGCGCGGGCTGGCGGGGGCCGCCGCCGTCGACTATCGCACGATCTCCCGGAGAAACCAGGACGCCGTGGCGCTGATCATCGTCAAGCTGTCCGACACGGAGCTCTTCAGCGGCACCGCGTTCGCCGTGGACTCGGCCGGCACCCTCGTCACCAACAAGCACGTGCTCACCGGCGACGACGGAACGCGGCAGCCGCAGGAGATCGCGGTGAAGTTCTCGGGCAGCAAGCAGTGGTTCCGGGCGCGCTTCGCCGGCGCGTCCGCCGAGGCCGACATCGGCGTGGTGCGCATCGACGTTCGGGGAGGCACGCCGCGCGTTCTCGGCTTCGCCGCCGACCCGCGTGGCCTGCAGCGTGGCGACCCGGTGGCGATCATCGGCTACCCGTTGGGCGAGGATCTGCCGATGGAGCGCCAGGGGCAGAGCGCCATCGCCGATCCCACGCTCACCGTGGGGACCGTGAGCAAGGTGCTGTCGAACGTCGTGCAGGTGGACGGCTACGGCGCCCCGGGCTCCTCCGGCAGTCCCATCTTCGACCGCGAGGGACGGGTCGTGGCGGTGCTGTACGGCGGCGAGCGGGAGTCGCAGGGGAAAATCATCTACGCGGTGCCAGCTGCCTTCGTCGTGCAGTACTTAAGGAAAGGCCGGTAACAGGCCCGTGAGAGGCCGGCGAAGGGTCCCTTCCCCGGCCTTTCACCGGATTCTTGCCAGTATCCATCTCGCCGCCGCCCGCTGCATCAGCGGCTGCCCGTGCCAGGCACACAGCACGGGTCCCTCGCCCGGGATCTGGGACACGAGCCGCGGGTGCGCGAACAGCACGACCAGCGCCGCCCCCGGCACGAGCCGACGCAGCGCGCTGAGCGAGCGGGCGCCCAGATCCGCCCGTCCCTTCCACGACCGCGGCTCGGCGTAGACGAGCACCACACCCGTCCCCTTTCCCGTTTCCCGCTTCCCCGTCCCCACCGCCACTCCCGCCTCACGAACCGTTTGGTGGAAGATGTCCCGCGGCCCGACGGTGTACGGTCCCCCCACGTCGTCGTCGACGACGTGCACGCCGAGCGGTCCGCGGAGCAACGGAGGATCGGCGCGGTGGACCAGCAGGGCCCGGTCCGCCAGTCCGTCGGCGAACGCGCCGTGGGCGGCGAGGTCGGGTTCGCCCTGGTCTGCGCCGCCGGCCCACTGCACGGCCGCCTGCTCGCCATGCGCCAACGCCTCGTCGGCGCGGGCCTGCGGAATCGCGGTTCCGACCGCCCGGTCGAGCGCCTCCGCCACGGCGCGGAAGTCCTCCGGGTAGAGCAGCGCGTCGCATCCGGCGGCGACCGCCGACACCGTTGCCGAGGGCTCGGCTTCCCGCGCCGTCGCCCCCGCCATGATGAGGGCGTCCGTGACGACGAACCCCTCGAACCCGAGCGCCCCGCGCAGGTGACCCAGGATGACGGGTGAGAAGCTCGCCGCCCGGCCCGATGGGTCCCAGTCGGGATAGGCGACGAAGGCGCTCATGACGCTGCCCACGCCGGCGCGGAGCGCGCACTCGAAGGGCGTGCCGTCGACCGCCAGCAGCTCCGCCCTGGGCGTGGTCACGCGGGGCAGCGTTTCGTGCGAGTCTCGCAGCGTCCGGCCGTGCCCGGGGTAGTGTTTGGCGCAGCCCAGCACGCCGTGCTGCTGCAGCCCTTCGACCCAGGCCGCCGCGTGCTCGCCGACGCGCAGGGGCTCGGTGCCGAACGACCGGGTCTGGATGATCGGGTTCTTGGGCTCGAGGTCGAGGTCGCACACCGGGCCGAAGGCCCAGTTGATGCCGAGCGCGCGCGCCTCGGATGCCGTAATGATGCCGGCGGTCCGCGTCGCCTCGAGGTCGTCCAGCAAGCCGAGCGCCGCCGCGGGCGGCAGCTCGGTCATGCCCGGCACCTGCTGGGCGACGCCGCGCTCCAGGTCGGCGCCGATGAGGAGCGGCCGGCCGGCCCCCTGGCGGAGGTCGCGCGTGAGCGCGCCGACGCTGGCCGGGGTGCCGCCGAAGATGATGAAGCCGCCGACGCCGGCCGCGAGGGCGGCGTCGATCTTGGCGCGCTCGTGGTCGAAGCTGCCGCCGCGCCAGCGCAAGGCGGGGAACACGAGCCGGGCGAGCGACGTCGTCACGCCGGCGTGACGGAACCGAGCACGCGGGGCCCGCGCGCCCCCGTCGCGGCGGGGAGGTTGCCGGGCTTCCCCGCGAGCGTCAGGAAGCCCAGGAACGCGAAGGCGAGCGCCTCCTTGGCCTCGCCGTCGAAGAAGAGCTGGGCGAACGGGACAACGGGCCGCGGCCGCACCCGTCCCGCGAGCAGCTCGACCAGGGCCGGGTTGCGGGCACCCCCGCCCGAGATCACGAGCTCGTCCCCCCCGGCCGGGGCGGGAGGGGGGGTCCAGCGCTCGATGCCGCGCGCGACCGTTTCCGCAGTGAGCGCCGTCGCGGTCGCGACGGCGTCATTCGCCGAGCCGCCAGCGCCGTGGACCAGCGCGATCAGCCGGTCCGCGAACTCGATCCCGAACCGCTCGCGCCCGGTGCTCTTGGGTGGCGGCTGGTCGAAGAACGGATCGGTGAGGAGCTGGTGCAGCGCCTTCAGGTCGGGGTGGCCGCGGCGCGCCCGCTCCCCGTCCTGGTCGTACGGGGCGTCGGGGTCGACGCGCCGCGTCACGGCGTCGATCACCGCGACGCCGGGCCCCGTGTCGAAGGCGACCGCGCCGGCGATCACGCCGCGCCGCGGCACCCAGGTGATGTTCGCCATCCCGCCGAGATTGAGGAGCAGTCGCCCGCGCTCGGGATGCCCGAACAGCATCACGTCCGCGAGCGGCACGAGCGGCGCGCCCTGCCCGCCCGCCGCGACGTCGCGCGAGCGGAAGTCGCTCACGACGCGCACGCCGACGCGTTCGGCGATCACGGCCGGGTCGCCCAGCTGCAGCGTGGCTCGGCCCGGCTCGTGCCAGATCGTCTGGCCGTGCGACGCGATGAAGGCAAGATCGCGCGGCGCGACCCTGGCGCCGGCGAGCAGCTGGAGCACGGCGCCGGCGAAGCGCTCCCCCAGCGCGACGTGCAGCATCGAGAGATCGTGCGCGCGCCCGCGCGCGATGGCGTCGATGACGGCCCCGCGCTCCGCTGCCGTGTACGGCTCCTGGCGGAACGCGACGAGCTGCGCAGCGAGGGGGTCGTCCGAGAGCCGCACCAGTGCCGTCGAGACGCCGTCGAGCGAGGTGCCCGACATCAGCCCCACGGCGAGGCAGCTCGTCATCGCCGGCCGCGCGCCTGGGTCACGGGCGGAGGGTCGCCGACCGCGCGCCGCACGAACCCGCCCGCCTGCTGCAGCAGGCGTTCCGCCTCGGCTTTCGCGATGCCTTTTCTCACCATCACGATCGCGAGCTTGGCCGAGCCTCCCGCAGCCTCGATCGCGGCCCGCGCGGCCTCGCGGTCCACCTCGCAGCACTCCATCACGATGCGCTCGCCGCGGTCGCGCAGCTTGTCGCTCCAGGCCATCAGGTCGACCATCAGGTTGCCGTAAGCGCGCCCCATGCGGATCATGGCGCCGGTGGTGATGGTGTTCAGCACGAGCTTGGTGGCGGTGGCCGCCTTCATGCGGGTGGACCCCGTCAGCACCTCGGGCCCCACCTTTGGAAGGATCACCACGTCACAGCTGCCGGCGAGCAGCTTCGGAGGGTCGGAGCAGGACACGAGGCCCGTCACGGCGCCGAGCGTCTGTGCGCGGGACAGCGCCGCGCGCACGAATGGCGTGGTACCGCTCGCCGCGATGCCCAGGACGAAGTCCCGCGGCTCCACCCGCTCGCGGTCCATCGCCGCGGCGCCGGCGTTGACGTCGTCTTCCGCGCCCTCCTGACTCTTCACGAGCGCCGGGAGACCGCCCGCGATGACGCCGACGACCAGCTCCGGGGGCGTCCCGAAGGTCGGGGGACATTCGCTGGCGTCGAGCACGCCGAGGCGCCCGGAGGTCCCCGCGCCGACGTAGACGAGGCGTCCGCCCCCCTGGAAGGCCGCGACGGTGAGCTCGATCGCGCGGGCGACCGCTTCGCGCTCCCGGTGCACGGCCGCCGCCACCGTGGCGTCTTCGCCGTTGATGAGATCCACGATCTCGAGCGGCGAGGCGACGTCGATGCGCTCGGTTCGCGGATTACGGTGCTCGGTGAGACGGGGATCGAGATACTCGGGCGCGGGCATGAAGGATGTCGGGTGGCCCCCAAGTTAGACGTTGACCGCGGCTCGGGTCAACGTACACAATATGACGCATGCGCATGCCACTCCTCGTCACCATCGCCCTGCTCGCCGCCTGTGCGAGCTCCAGCGTACCGGCGCCGCAGCCCGCGCCCACGCCGTCGGGCGCCGCGGCGCCTGCCACGCCCGCCCCGGGCGTCGCCCCCGCCGCAGGCCCCGCGAGCGAGCGCACCACGCGCCGCGCGCTCATCGCGAGCGACTGGCCGCTCACCGGGCGCGCGAAGCCGGTCGCCAGCCGCCACGCGATGGTCGTGTCCGGACATCCGCTCGCGAGCGACGTCGGCGTGGAGATCCTCCGGCGCGGCGGCAACGCCGTGGATGCGGCTGTCGCGGTCGCGTTCGCGCTCGCCGTCGTCGAACCCGTGGCTGGGAACATCGGCGGCGGCGGGTTCATGTTGATCCGGGACCCGGGCGGGACGGTGCGCGCCCTCGACTACCGCGAAGCCGCACCCCGGCGCGCGACGCCCGGGATGTACGTGGATTCGACCGGGAAGCCCGCCGCGTCGTCGCTCACCGGCCACCTGTCCGTCGCCGTGCCGGGGAGCGTGGCGGGACTGTGGGAAGCGCATCGCAAGTACGGCAAGCTGCCGTGGAAAGAGCTCGTCGCTCCCGCCATCGCCCTGGCCCGCGACGGGCACGTGCTGGACGGCCCGCGCAGCCACCAGATCGGCCGCGAGGCGTCCCGGCTCGCCCGCTTCCCCGCCTCGCGCGCCCAGTTTCTCCGGAACGGCGAGGCGCCACCGCCCGGCAGCCGCTTCGTGCAGGCCGAGCTCGCCCACACGCTCGAGCTCATCGCCGACAGCGGGCCCAAGGTCTTCTACCGCGGGCAGATCGCCGGTTTGATGGTGCGCGAGATGGAGCGGGGTGGCGGGCTGATCACGCGGGACGACCTCGCGCGCTACCGGGCCAAGTGGCGCGCCCCGCTCCAGATCGACTACCGCGGCTACACCATCTACACCATGCCGCCCCCCTCCGGCGGCGGCGTCACGTTGGCCGAGATCCTCAACACCATGGAAGGGTTCGGGCCGCTGCCCGCGTTCGGCAGCGCGCGCTTGCTGCACCTCCAGGCGGAGGCGATGCGCCGCGCGTACGCCGACCGTAATGCCTTCCTCGGCGACCCCGACTTCATCTCGCTGCCGCTCAAGCGGCTGGTGAGCAAGTCGTACGCGGCCGAGCTCCGCGCCGCGATCGATCCGGGCCGTGCGACAGGGACGACGTCAGCTCCCGTGGTGGAAGCGGAAGAGGACACGAGCACCACGCACTATTCCATCGTGGACGCGGACGGCGGCGCCGTCTCCTGCACGACGACGCTCAACAATGACTTCGGGAGCGCGGTAACCGTGTCCGGCGCGGGGTTCCTGCTCAACGACGAAATGGACGATTTCGCGACCGCGCCGGGGAAGCCCAACCTGTACGGCCTGGTGCAGGGGGAGGCGAACGCGATCGCGCCGGGGAAACGCATGCTGTCGGCGATGACGCCCTCGATCGTCCTCGACCCGGGAGCGAGCCTGGTCCTCGTGCTCGGCTCCCCCGGCGGCTCCCGCATCCCCACGGCCGTCTATCAGGTGATCAGCAACGTGATCGATCAGGCGATGTCGCTCGTCGACGCGGTGGCAGCCCCGCGCCTTCATCACCAGGGGCTGCCCGATCTGATCCACGTGGAGCGGGCGGGCTTCGTGCCGGCGTCCATCGATTCGCTCGAGGCGATGGGCCACCGAGTGAGCGCCTGGGGATTCAAGTCGGACGTCAACGCCATCATGCGAACCGCCGACGGCTGGGTCGGTGTGGCCGATCCCAGGCGCGGCGGCGGCGCGGCGGGGTACTGAGACGCGGTTACGTCCGCTTGACCGTCAGCGACTTGTCCAGCTTGATGGTGATCGCGGCACCCTTGGGAATCACCACGTCGATGTCCCGCGACTTGCGCGCGGCGACCGCGCCGGCGGCCGCGCCGGCGGCCCCGCCGACCACTGCGCCCTTCGCGTTCTTGCCCAGGAGCCGGCCCGCGATGGCGCCGATGGCGGCGCCTCCCGCGACCTTCGCGGCGTCGGCGCCCGTCACGCCACGGCCCTGCATCACCGTGTCCTTCGAGACGACGGTCGCGTCCACGGGATAGCTCGTCCCCCGAACGGTGACGCTCTTGATGGCGAGCTCGATCTTGCCGCTCGAGTTGGGATTGGGCGCCGGGTCGGCGGCCGTGATCGTGCCTTCGACCCTCGACCCCGCGGGGATCACTACATGCCCGGAGGCGTCCTTCACGTCCTGGCCGACGGTGGCGGTGAATGCGTCGCCGGCCTTGGCCGACCGCGTGCTAATCGAATCGCTCGCGGTGAGCCCGACCCGCGTCCCCGCCGCGAGGGTCAGGGTGGTCGGGGCCGCGGGCTTGGGAACAGGCGCCTTGACCGGGGGCGCCGCAGCCTTCTTTTCGGGAACATCCTTCATCGCCGCCGATGATTCGGTCGGCGCGAGCGTCAGGTTGCGCGCCGTCGAGTCGGCCTGCTGCGCCGACTGCTCGCCCTTGACGCAGGCGAACGCCGTGGCGGCGAGAGCGACGGCGAGACATGACCAATATTTCTGGAGAGTCGTCATCTGTCACCTCGGTCAGGGGATCGCTGGTCCGTAATATAGGCGGGACGCCTCCTGAGTTCCCAGGCAGCGCTCGGGCTCGGGGCAGCACGACGCTAACGCACGCACCTATTGTCCTCTAGGCAGCGCTGCCACATGCCTCACAACCGGCTCTTCAGGAACTGCGGCGTCAGCCCCTGGAGGTAGCTCGCGATCAGCGTGAAGCGGTCCGTGAGCAGCAGCACGCCGAGCAGCACGAGCAGCGCGCCCGCCGTGCGGTCCACCCACACGATGTAGGGGCGGAAGCGCTGGAACCACGTGAGGAAGCGGTCCAGGGCGTAGGCCGTGATCAGGAACGGCACGGCCAGCCCGAGCGCATAGACGCCGAGCAGCACGACTCCCTGACCGACGCTCGCCTGGGCGGCGGCGAGGGTGAGGATCGCGCCGAGAATCGGCCCCACGCAGGGGGTCCAGGCCGCGCCGAAGGCGATGCCCACGACTCCCGAGCCGAGATACCCGAGCGGCTTGCGGGCGAGCTGGAGGCGACGCTCCCGCATCAGGAAGGCCGGCCGCAGCACTCCCAGCAGGTAGAGGCCGAACGCGACGACCAGGACGCCGCCCACCCGCCCGAGCCACAGCTGGTACTGGAGGAGCAGCCGCCCCAGCGCGGACGCCGTGGCGCCGAGGGCCAGGAAGATGAGTGAGAACCCGGCGACAAACCACAGCGCGTGCAGCAGCGCCGTACCGCGCCGCGCCTGCAGCTCCTCCAGCGACAGGCCGGTGAGAAAGCCGACGTAGCTCGGGATGAGCGGCAGGACGCAGGGCGACAAGAAGCTCAGGAGCCCCGCAGCGAACGCCAGGCCGAAGGAGACACCGCCGGCGGCGCCGGTCGCGGCGATCAGCCGCAGAAGCACACGGCCGAGACCACGGTCGTCCAGCGCCCGTCGTCCCCGCATTCGGCGGCGGAGGTGACGTTCATCGTGCGCACGATCTCGCCGGAGAGCAGCCACTGCTCGCGGCGCTCGTCCCACGCCTTCTCCGGGTCGAACGGCACCCCCAGGACGGTGGCGAGCATGGACGCGGCGAGGTCCTCCGCGTACTCGCCGGCGGCCATCTCGTTCTGGCCATAGCTGTGGTGTTCGGAGATATAGCCGTGGTGGGTCGCGTCAGCGGGCATGGCGACGCCGATCGAGGCCGAGACGAGCCGGCTCGGCTCGTTCGTCGACGACTCGGCGATGACGGCGAACACCACCTGGCCGGGTTTCAGCAGCGACAGCCCCTCTTCGCGGTCCATCAGCTCGCAGTGCGGCGGAAAGATCGAGCTCACCCGCACGAGGTTGAAGTTGGCGAGATGGGCGTCCCGGAGGGACATCTCGAAGCTGGTGAGCTTCTCCTTGTGCCGGCCCACGCCCTTGGTCAGGAAGGCCTTGGTCGGCACGAACATGCGTGAGTCGATCAACCCGTCACCTCCTATGAGCTTTCATACCACACCGATGGCCCCACGGCGATGGGCGGCTCGGGATCCCCCGTGCGATCGGCGGCCGCCTGCACGACGCGCTCCAGCACCTCGGCCGGCGTGAGCGCCGTCTCCGCCACCTCGACCTTCGACTGGCCGCGCTCCTTGCCACGCACGATCAGCATGTAGCGCGCCGTGTAAACCCGCAACCGGCCGCCGGGCTCCGTCGGCCGCCGGGTGACCACCGCAGTGCCCCATTCCCGCCCCTCGCGCTTGAGGGGCCGGAACAGGTAGATCGTGTCGATCTCGGCGGGCGGCACGCGGGCCGCCACCGCCTCCGCCAGCTTCGCCCAGCCCGGGCCCTGCCCGGGCGTCAGCGGACCAGGGAGGCGGGAGTCTGGGCCTGCTGCCATCGCTCCACGTAGAAGCGCAGCACGTGCATGAAGTCCTGGGCGTTGGTCACGACGCCGTACGCCTGGTGCGTGCCGCGATCCTTGAGCTTCGTCACGACGAACTCCGTCTGATCCACGCAGATCGTCGTGAGCGGGCGGATGCCGTCCGGCGTGGGGGCGTCCACGAAGGCCGGGAGCATGTTGCCGACCGCGATGGCGTGCAGCGCCGTCGCGACGAACACTGCGAACGTCGCCTGCGCCGTGTGCTGCCGCATCGCGTCCTGTGCGGCGAGCGTGTCGCTCAACACCTCGGGAAGCGGCCCGTCGTCGCGGATCGAGCCCGCCAGCACGAAGGGGACGCGATGCTCCACGAGGGCGTGCATGATCCCCGACGTCACGATCCCCCGCTCCACCGCCCGGGCGATGCCACCGGCCCCACGGATGGTGTTGATGGCGCGCATGTGGAGCGCGTGCCCGCCCTCGACCCCCTCGCCGCTGCTCGACATGCCCAGCGTGGTGCCGAAGATCGCGGCCTCGAGATCGTGCACCGCGACGGCGTTGCCGCCGAGCAGCGCGCTCACGTAGCCGTTGCGGATGAACCAGATCAGGTCTTCGCGCGCCCGGGCGTGCACCAGCGCGGGTCCCACGACCCACAGAGTCTTGCCGCCGCGCTGCTTCTCCTCGCCCAGCAGCTGCGCCAGCAGGCCGTAGTCCGCCGGCCGCTCGCGGGACACTTCCGTCTGCATGAAGCGGAACTCGTTGGCGCTGTGACTGCCGCCGAGGAAGCCCTCGACGTGTACGTAGATGCCCTGGCTGCCGTCCTCCGCCGCGCCGACGGCGACCGGCGCGCCCTGCTGCACCCGGCGCGGCTCGGTCACCACGAGGTCGCCGTGCGGGTGGAGGACGATCACGCAGTCCATCCGGGGGAGCCGCGGTGGACGCCATGCACCGCGCACCTTGACGTAGGTCGGGAGGTTCGTGGTCGAAAAAAAACCGTCGGGAAGAACCCCGTCGGCGGGTGCGGGCTCGAAGCGCGCGTCGGGAGCCCCCGAGAGCGGCGGCGCCTCGAAGTTGGGTGGTCGATACTGGAAGTGGGGGCGGCTCACAGGACGGTGAACATACGCGGGACGAATCCCCTCACGCAACGGCTCCGCTCACAACAGCGAGACCGGATCGCGATCGACGACGACCGCGCGGCGCGCCCGCGCGCTCCACGCGCGGACGACGCGTCCGATCGCCCGCGCCTCGGTCGACTTCACGAGCACGTGCCAGCGCCAGCGCCCTTTGAGCCGCTCGATCGGACAGGGCGCGGGTCCGAGCACGGTCAGCGCCCCGCCCAAACGCTCGGTGTTCGCCCGGCGGAGCCACGCGGCCACGCGCTCGGCCGTCTGCTGCGTGCGCCCGGCGTCCGTGCCGCTCGCCACGAAGCGCGCCAGGCCGACGTGCGGCGGGTACGCCGGACCAGGCGGCGCGCGTAGCGGGAGCTCCGCCGCGGTGAACTCGATCACCGAATGGGCCGCCGCCGCCCGGATGGCGTGATGGTCGGGCGCGCGCGTCTGGGCGAACACGTGGCCGCCCTTCGGCCCCCGCCCCGCCCGGCCCGCCACCTGGGCCACCAGCTGGAAGGTGCGCTCGGCGGCCCGAAAGTCCGGCAGATGGAGCCCGGTGTCCGCGTCCACCACGCCGACCACGGTGACGTTCGGGAAATCCAGCCCCTTCGCGATCATCTGGGTGCCGAGCAGGATGTCTACGTCCCCCCGCGCCACGCGCTCGAGGATGCGGTGGTGCGCCCACTTGGTGCTCGTCGTGTCGAGGTCCATCCGCGCCACCCGCGCCGCCGGAAACCGTAGGCCCACGAAGTGCTCGAGCTGCTGGGTCCCGAGCCCTCGCATGCGCTGGGTCTCATGGCCACACTGCCCGCAGCAGCCCGGAATCGGCTCCTCGTGCCCGCAGTAATGGCAGCGGAGGGCGGGTGGCGTCTGGTGTACCGTGAGCGCGATGGCGCAGCGGGGACAGTCCCGCACGTCGCCGCAGTGCGGGCACTGGAGGAAGGTGGCGAACCCCCGGCGGTTGAGGAGCAGGATCACCTGCTCGCCCCGCGCCAGCGCGCCCGCCACCGCCGCATCGAGCGCTTCGGACCAGGGCACCCCCCGCGCGTCCGGGACGCGCGGCGCCGTGCGCAGGTCGATCACCTCGACGGGCGGCAGCGGCCGCGCGCCGATGCGCTGCGGCAGCTCGAAGGTGCGAATCCGGCCCTCCCGCGCCAGGTGCAGCGTTTCCAGCGACGGCGTCGCGCTACCGAACAGCAGTCGCGCCCCCCCCTCCTCGAGCCGCGCCCGCACCAGCGCGGCGTCGCGTGCGTGGTAGCGCGGCGCCGTTCCCTGCTTGTAGCTCGGCTCGTGCTCCTCGTCCACGACGATCGCCCCGAGCCGCTGCACCGGCGCGAACACCGCGGAGCGAGGGCCCACCGCGACGCGGCGCTCCCCCCGGCGCAGGGCGCGCCAGGCGTCCGCCCGCTCGCCGTCCGAGAGCCCCGAATGCAGGACGGCCACCTGGTCGCCGAACACTCCCCGCACCCGTGCCACCGTCTGCGGCGTCAGCGCGATCTCGGGGACGAGCAGAATGGCGCCGTGCCCGGACGCCACCACGCTCCGCAGCACTTCGAGATAGACCAGAGTCTTCCCCGAGCCCGTGACGCCGTGCACCAACGCCGGCACCTCCGGTGGTCCGGCGAGGATCAGGTCCACGACCCGCCGCTGGTCCGCCGTGAGCACCGGGGGCGGAGGGGAGGACAGCCCGGCGAACGGATCGCGCAGCGCGGCCACGCGCTCGACGCGGGCGAGCCCCTGTGTCACGAGCCCATCCAGTACCGCGGGGGAGATCTTCAGCTGGTCGACGAGGTGGCGCGCCGGGGCCGACCCGCCCAGCGCCTCAAGCGCCTCGTAGGCCGCGCGGCGTCGCGGCGCCCGCCGAAACGCCTGCTCGCGCTCCAGCAGCGACCCGAGCGGCTGCGCCAGGACCACCACGCGCTCGCTTGCCGCCGCCGGGCCGGCGGGCCGCTGCACACTCCACAGGGGACCGGGGAGGATCGCCCGCAGGGCCAGGCCGAGCGGCGTGCCGTAGTACCGCGAGATCCAGCGCCCCAGCTCGAGCAGCGCGGGGGAGAGGGCCGGCTCCGCGTCCGGCGCGTCGAGGATCTGGCTCGCCGCGACGGGCGGAGGCGGCACGTCCACCGCCGTGACCAGCGCCACGACCCGGCGCCGCTGCAGCGGCACCACGACCCGGGCCCCGGGGGCGGCCCGCGCCGCGAGATCGTCGGGAATCCTGTAGGTATAGGGGCGGACCACCGGGAGCGGGAGGACGACCTCGGCGTAGCGGACCAGGCCGGCCGTGCGATCACCTGGTCGGGAACTGGTGGGCACGGTGCGCAGCTGAAGCCGCGGCTCGGCCACACTCCCTCCGTTCACTCGCGCCTCTTCACACCCAGCCCCGGCTCGACCGGCAGGCGGATCTGCCCGCCGTCGATGGTCGCGCCCGCGAACGGGTCGTCCACCGTCAGTGCGGCGCCGTCCAGGTCCGCGTAGTCCACGAGCGGCGTAAAGTGGGCGGCCGCGGTGATGCCGAGCGACGATTCAATCATGCAGCCCACCATCACCACCATCCCGTGGGCCCGCGCCACGGCGATCATCCGCAGCGCTTCCCGCAGCGAGCCGCACTTGGCGAGCTTGATGTTGATGCCGCCCACTTTGCCGGCCAGGCGCGGGATGTCCGACGCGACGAGACAGCTCTCATCGACGACCACGGGCAGGTCTCCCGCCGCGGCGGTGACGCGCGCCGTGCCCTCGAGGTCCTCGGGCACGAGCGGCTGCTCCAGCAGCTCTACGCCGTGCTCCTTCAGAACGGGCAGCATGCGCAGAGCGCGCTCCAGGGTCCACCCGGCGTTCGCGTCCACGCGGATCGGCTTGTCCGTCGCGTCGCGGACCGTGCGCAGGATCGCTTCGTCCCGGTCAGTGCCGAGCTTGATCTTGAGAACGGGATAGGCCTCGGCCTCGGCTACTTTCGCGCGCAGCTGCTCCGACGTGCCGAGGCCGATCGTGAACGAGGAGCGCGGCGCCTTGCGGGGGTCGAGTCCCCAGAGACGCCACAGCGGCTGCCCCAATCGCTTGCCGCACAAATCGTGCAGCGCGGCGGACAGCGCGGCGCGAGCGGCCGCCGTCTGGGTGGGGGCGACGCCGCGGAAGCAGTCCTCGGCGCCTTCCAGATCGAACGGGTCCCGCGGCAGGTGCGGCGCGAGCCGCTCGATCGTCGCACGGACGGTATCGTAAGTCTCACCGTAGTAGGAGGAGGGATCCGCCTCGCCCCAGCCCTCCATGCCCTCCTCGTCGATCACCCGGACCCACACGCGGCGGTAGCCGGTCGTCGATCCCCGGGCGATGGCGAACGGGTGCCGGGTCGTGAGCGTGCACTCCTCGATGACCAGTCTCAGAGCCATGGGTGGAAGTATCGGCGCGGCCTTCCGGTCAGGCAAGCGCGCCGACGTGCGCGCGGACACCGGCCGCGAGCAGGTCGAGCCGGTAGCCGCCCTCGAGCACCCCCACGACCGGTGCCGGGGCGACGCGTTCGCGCAACGCGGTGGTCCACGCCGCGACGTCGTCGGCCTCGAGCGTGAAGCCGCCGAGCGGGTCGCCGACCAGCGAGTCGAACCCTGCGGAGACGAGCAGCAGGTCCGGCGCCCACCCATCGAGCGCCGCGTCCACGGCGGCGAGGAGGTCGCGCACATACGTCGCCCGCGGCAACCCGGGCGGGCGCGGCACGTTGAAGACGTTGCCCACCCCCCGCTCCTGCTCGGCGCCGGTGCCGGGATACCATGGGTACTGATGCATGGAGACGTAGCGGATCGACGGGTCGCGCTCGACCAGCGCCTGGGTGCCGTTGCCGTGGTGCACGTCCCAATCCACGATCAGCACGCGCGCGCGCCCGAGCTCCTGGGCGCGACGGGCGGCGATCACCACGTTGTTGAAGAAGCAGAACCCCATAGCGCGGGCCGCGAGGGCGTGGTGGCCGGGCGGACGCGTCGCGCCGAACGCCGTGCCTTCCCCGCCCGCCGCCAGCGCCTGCTCGACGGCTCCGATCGCGACGCCGGCGGCGGCGAGCGCCGCGGCGAAGCTGCGCGAGCCCAGATAGGTATCGGGATCGAGCGCGCCGCCGCCACGCGCGGCGAGCTGCTCCAGAGCGGCGACGTAGGGCCCTGCGTGCACGCGCTCGATCGCCGCCCGGTCGGCCGGCCGGGCCTCGCTCCAGACGACGCGCGATACCAGGGCGGGCGCGCGCAGCGCCGCGAGCACCGCGCGGATCCGATCGGGCTGCTCAGGGTGACCGGGCCCCGGCTCGTGCAGCTCGCATGCGGGGTGCCAGACGACCGAGACGGTCATGACCGGCTAGTTGTGGAGATGATGCTGCTTCAGGAGATCGCGAATCGACTCCAGCTCGGCTCGCATCGCCTGCCGGGCGGCCTCGAGCTCGACCAGCGCCCGGCGGTAACGCCGCCAGCCGACCACAACCAGCGCCGCCGCCACGGCGCACACGCCGCCGCTCGCGAGGACGAGCGGCCGCGACAGGACGATGCCCAGATAGCCAAGCAGCAACGCGTCGAGCGCCAGGAAGCCGACGGTGAGCGTGGTGAGGGCGCGGCCGACCGGCTTCATCGCACCGGCCGGCGCCGCGCCGGCAGCACGATGAACGGCGCGTTGGGGACCGCGCCGAGCGCACCGAGGGTCGCGGATTCGTCCGTGACCTGCGCGCCGCGGAACTTGACGACGTAGTCGTCGAGCCGGACCGCGGACCGCTTCAAAGCCCTGGTCAGGGCCTGGCGCTTCAGCTCGGCCACCGTCGTGCCCGGCTCGACGGGAATCTCCACGTTGTCCCAGACATCGGTCACCATGACCCGCACGGCGAACCGCTCCGCGGCGGCCGTCACACGACCTCCACGCTCGCCTCGAGCGGGAGCGTCGATAGGAAGCGGTCCACGGCCTGGTCGAAGAACAGCGTCGACGCGCGCACCCGCGTCTTCCCAGCGGCGTCCGTCCAGGCGCTGAAGACGACTTCCTCGCCCCCCTGGCCGCGCAGCACCAGGAACCTGGGCCCCTGCTTCTCGACGAACGCTGCGACGTGGGGAACGCGCTCGGCGAAGAAGGCCTGCGCCCGCGCCAGCAGCTCCTCCGGCGGCAGCGCGACGACGGTCGTATGGGTCATGGCCGGCGCAGGATGGCGATCCCGGTGGGCTGGAGAGGGATCGGCGTGCTCGCCACCCGGGTGTGCGTCGTCAGGTCGATGACATCCACGGCGCCCGGATCGGCCCCGACGCTCTCGACCGAGACGAACGCGAACCTGCCGTCCGGTGCGTACGCGATCCCATGGGGCAGCTGCTTCGACGTCGGGATCCGGGCCGCCTCGGTCAGGGTGGCTGCGTCGAACAGCGACACGCTGCGGTCCTTTTTGTTCGTCACGATGACCCAGCGGCCGTCCGGCGACGGCTCGACATTGTAGGCGCCGTGCCCCGTGGGGACTGCCCGCAGGAGCTCCAGCGTGCCGGCGTCCACGACCTGCAGGGCGTCGCTGGCGTTGCAGGCCACGTACAAGCGCCGATCGTCGGGCGACACCGACACGAACGTCGGCATGCAGGCCTCGCGTATGGCCCGGCCCTTGGCCCCTCCGTGGCCCGTGGTCACGGGCATCGTCATGCCGCCCGTCGGGTGCCGCCGCGCGATCCCGAGCGTCTCGCGGTCGATCTCCAGGAGCTCGTCCGAATTCATGCAGGACACGTAGACGCGGGTCCCGGCGTGATTCACCCTCACCCCGTGTGGCATGTCGCACGCCGGCAGCTGCGCGAGGGTGAGCATCGGGCCGGTGTAGACGACGGAGACCACGTTCTTGCGCGGGTGGTCGCCGTGAAAGTCCGAGTTGGCCACGAAGGCCAGCTCGCCGTCCGGCGTCAGGGCGATCGTCGTGGGGAACATCTCGAGCGGAGCCTGGCGCACCAGCGTGTCGCCGTCCGCCGCCATCTTCCAGAGCGAGCCGTACGGCGTACCGTGCGCTATCGAGACGTACCAAAACCTGCCGTCCGGTGAGACGGTCACGTTGTGGGGACCGTCGATGTCCGCCGGCATGACGCCCACGGGCACCACCTTGACGGTCCGCAGCGCGGCTCCGTCCCAGGCGAGCTGGGTGACGATGTCCCCTGACTCGCTCGTCACGAGGATGCGGAAATCCGGGCCCTGCTGGCCGGCGGCGCGGCCGCCGGCGAGCGCGGCGAGCGCCAGGATCGAGGAGAGAAGCTTCACGGGTGCCGCAAAAGATAGAGTCTCCCCCGCCGGCCTCAAACCCCCGAGCGGCCCGCAAAGCTGGCAGCGGCAGTGCCAAGCTGGTGCCCGCGTTTGTCATCCTGGCAAACGCGGGGCCCTCTCGATCGGCACGGCGGTTGCAAAGCCCGCGTGGCGAGGCCGTGGGGCCTCGAGTGGTTTCCGTCTTGAAAGGAGGCGAATGGTATGTTCCTGACCACGCGCAACATCACGAAGGATCCGGTGCTGGCCGACTTCTTCAACCTGCTGTCCCAGGATGGGGCGACTACGGCCTGGGTGCCGCCGGTGGACATTTCCGAGCAGGCCGAGGCCATCAGGATCGCGGCCGAGGTACCGGGCGTGAAGCCCGAGGATGTGCAGATCTCGCTCGAAGGGAACGTCCTCACGATCCGCGGCACGAAGCAGCACGTGGAGGAAGAGCGGACCGAGCGGGTGCACCGCTACGAGCGCACCTACGGCGCGTTCGAGCGCAGCTTCACTCTGCCCGCCACCGTGGACGCGCGCGGCATCAAGGCCACCTACGACCATGGTGTTCTCACGTTGACCCTGCCGAAGGTGGAGCAGGCCAAGCCGCGGCAGATCCCGGTCGAAGTGACGTCGAAGTAACAAGCGCAGTCGGCTGGACCGAGGGGCGCAGCACGCTGCGCCCCTCAAGCTTTCAGCAGGCCGGCGAGCCGCTCCTGCACCTGGGAGTTCGGGACGGCCGTAGCACCGGCTTCACGGGCCGCGCGCAGCAGCTCCGGCCGCACGTGCGCTCCGTACGCCAGCACGGTCATGCCTTGCTCGACGAAGCTCCGGATGCGGTCCGCCGCCCCGGGCAGCTCCACGTCTACGACGGCGAGCTCGCATTCGGCCGGATCCCGCCCCACTACCGCTCCGGCGCCGTCCACGACGGCTGCCAGCTTGGATCGGAACACCAGGTCGCGCGCGGCCAGGAAGACGCGCTTAGCCACCGACCGGCTCCACCGTCACGACCGCTCCGGCCGGCGCCCGGCGACGCCACAGGTCGCCCAACGAGGGCCTGCGGGAGACCACCACGACGGCCTCCCCCGGGGGCGGCTCATCGAGTCCTTCGAGCGTGAGGAAGGCCGGAGGGTGGACATCGCCCGGCAGCGAGGCACGGTATCGCTTCCCGTGCCACACCGTCTCCAACCCTTCCCTCCGACCGCCAGGGAGTCCTTTAGGGTTCCCCCTTTCCGCCGTCCAGTTCTCGATGAAGACGTCGTCCTCGACCTTGTAGACCCCGTCGGCGATCTTTTCGCCCGAGCGGTAGAACACCGGGTCGAAAGGCTGCCCCTCCTGGCGCGCGAAGTTCTGCTCGGCCGCCCAATCGTAGGCCTCGAGCGCAGCGGAGTTCGCGCGCCATTCGAGATGGTGACGCAGCTCGTGGGCGAGCGTCTCCCACGCCTCCTCGCGCCACTCGAAGTCGCCCCGCCGGGCGAGCGCCGCGAAGGAGCCGTGGTAGAGGACGACGCGGGACTGGAGATCGGCGCCGTTGCCGCTCCATTCGAGCGGAATGCACTCGCCCAGGGTGTAGACGTCGCCCCGAACGGGGTGCGGCACGGCCTTGGGGCTCACTTCCACCGCCACGACCCCGTCGAGATATGTCGGCGGCACCTGCTTCAGGAGCCGCTCGACGAGCTGCTGGAAATCATCGAGCCGCATAGGCAAGTGCGGAATGCGGAGTGTGGAGTGCGGAGTTGAACCGCGCCTTGCCACTCCGCATTCCCCACTCCGCATTCCGCATTCGTTTCAGCCCCTGAGCCTGTCCCCGAGGAACTGCACCAAGCGGTCCGAAGCCACCCTGACCTGTTGCAGCGTATCCCGGTCCCGCACCGTGACCGTGCCGTCCTGCGTGGACTGGCCGTCGATCGTGATGCCGAACGGCGTTCCGGCCTCGTCCTGGCGGCGGTAGCGGCGGCCGATCGAGCCGCCGTCGTCGTAGAACGCATTGCAGTGCGTGCGCACGTCGTCGTAGATGCGGCGGGCCAGCTCGGGCATGCCGTCCTTGTTCACGAGTGGAAAGACCGCCGCCTTGAGCGGGGCGATGGCCGGACGGAAGCGGAGCACGACGCGCTTCTCCCCTGCCACGTCCTCCTCGTGGTAGGCGTCGCACAGCACCACGAGCGTGGTGCGGTCCGCGCCAGCGGACGTCTCCACCACGTAGGGGACGAACCGCTCGCTCGTCGCCGGGTCGAGGTAGTCGAGCTTCTTGCCCGAATACTCCTGGTGCCGCGACAGGTCGAAGTCCGTGCGGTTGTGGATGCCCTCGAACTCGTTCCACCCGAAGGGAAACTCGTACTCGATGTCGTAGGCGTCCTTCGCGTAGTGGGCGAGCTCCTGCTGCGTGTGCTGGTGGAAGCGCACCTTCTCCGCCCGGATGCCGAGATTCCCGACCAGCCATTTCATCCGCTCGTGGCGCCAGAACTCGAACCATTCCGCGTCCGTTCCCGGCTTGACGAAGAACTGCATCTCCATCTGCTCGAATTCGCGGGTACGGAAGGTGAAGTTCCCCGGCGTGATCTCGTTGCGGAACGCCTTGCCGATCTGCGCGATGCCGAACGGGATCTTCTGGCGCGAGGACTGCAGCACGTTGAGGTAGTTGACGTAGATGCCCTGCGCCGTCTCGGGGCGCAAGTAGACCACGGCGGCGGCTTCCTCGACCGGCCCCATGAAGGTCTTGAACATCAGATTGAACATCCGCGGAGCGGTGAGGGTGCCCCGCGAGCCGCACACCGGACATTGTGCGTCCGGCTGGCCGGGCGTCCCCTTGATGCGGGGATCGTCCGCCCGAAACCGATTCTTGCAGTGTTTGCAGTCGACCAACGGGTCCGAGAACCCCGCCACGTGCCCCGAGGCCTCCCACACCTTGGGGTGCATCAGGATCGCCGCGTCGAGCCCCTCGATGTCCTCCCGCTCATGGACCATGGAGCGCCACCAGCGCTCCTTGATGTTCTTCTTCAGCTCGACACCGAGCGGACCATAGTCCCACACCGACCCCAGCCCGCCGTAAATCTCCGACGACTGAAACACGAACCCGCGCCGCTTGGCGAGCGATACGAGCTTGTCCATCAGGTTGTCGGCGGGGCGCATAGGGGCGGGAAGATAGACCTGCCGCTAGGCGGCGGGCAACCCGAATGCTTGCCGCGTCGCGCGCTCGCCGAGCGCCGCCACCCCGGCCGCGTCGAGCGTCCGGCCCTCCCCATCCAGCGCGTGCAGACCGATCAGGCCCTCGACCTTCCCGGCCACGACGGCCACCCGCTTCTTCGCCGCCTGCGCCCGGCGCACCACCTCGCCGGACGCCTTGCCCACGAGCGACGTGCGGTCGAAGGAGCCTTCTCCCGTGAGCACCAAGTCCGCCTTGGCGAGCGCCGCGTCGAATCCCACGCGGGACAGGACCCACTCCGCGCCCGCCATCAGCTCTGCCTTGGCGAAGAACACGAGCCCCGCCCCGAGCCCACCGGCGGCACCGCCACCCGGGAGCGTGGCGAGGTCCGCCCTGCCGTGATCCGCCATCAGCTGAGCCAGCCGCTCGAGCGCCTGGGTGAGCCGCCCCACCCCGTCCGGCGTGGCCCCCTTCTGGGGCCCGAACACGGGCGCCGCGCCATCGGGGCCGACGAGCGGCGTCGTGACGTCGGCGAGCCCGATGACGCGCGCCGGGAGGGACCAGCCACCCCCCAATGCCGTGAGATCGGCGAGCGCGCCACCGCCTTCGAGCAGCGCTGCGCCGCGCGAATCACGGAACGTCCAGCCCAACCCCCGCGCCATCCCCGTGCCGCCGTCGACCGTGGCGGATCCGCCCAGCCCCACCACGACGCTCTTCGCGCCTCGCTCGCCCGCCTCCCAGATCACCTCGCCCACTCCCCGCGTCGTGGTGCGCAGCGGGTCGAGCTGGTCCGGTCGCAGCAGGCGGATCCCGCACGCGGTTGCCGACTCGAAGATCGCCGTCTCCGGATCGACCCAGCCAAGCTCGGCGGATACGGGATCCCCCAGCGGACCTGTGACCTGCAGCTGCTCGCGCAGCACGCCGGGCGGGAGCACGGCGTCGAGCAGGCCGTCACCTCCGTCGGAGACCGGGCACTGGAGGACCGAGGCTTCCGGCAGGGCGCGGCGGACGCCAGCCGCCAGGGCATCGGCGACCTGACGTGGCCCGAGCGTCCCCTTGAAGGCGGCCGGAGCGATCAGGACAAGGTGCGACACAGTGCAGGATGCAAGAAATCGTGCAGTTTACTACGAGAAACGACGCTGACCCGGTTGCTACAGCGCGAATGTGACGCGGGATACGGTTGGGGCACCGTTCTTGCTGCTATGCCGCGGCAGCACAGCTCTGTCAAGGGCAAACCGCCGGCGACGGCGGGGCGCAAAGCCCAGGGGTCTCGAGCAGTGGTCGAGATAGCCCGGCTGCCAGAGGTGGCACCGGTCCCAGCCCTTGCAGAGAGCGCGGCACGAGAATTCGCCTCGCTCACATCGGGTTCTAGGGCGCACGGTGTCGGGCAGGCGATCACCCCCCAGGGGCAACTCTGGGGGGTTGTGCTTTTAGGTAACCGCAGATGAGCCCTCCGTGGGCGCGGCCGTTCTCGATGAAGATGCGGTTCGCATCGAGCCCCGATGCCAGGACGCCGGCGATGAACACGCCGGGGACGTTCGTTTGCATCGTGGCCGGGTCGTGCTGCGGAACGCCTGTCTTTTCGTCCACCGTCACTCCGGCCGCCCGCAGCAGCGACAGATCCGCGCGGTACCCGGTCATTGCCAGCACGAAGTCCGCCGGGAGGCACGCGACGGCGCCGATCGTCTCGGACCGGACGATCACCTCACGGGGGCGAATCTCGACCATCCGGGATAGCCAGCGCGCCGCGATGCTCCCGTCCTTCAGGCGATTCGTGATGTCGGGGAGGATCCACGGTTTCACGCCGCGATCGAACTCGCTCAGGAAGTGGACGATGGTGACCCGCGCACCGACGCGGTGGAGCTCCAGGGCGGCCTCCACGGCGCTGTTGCCTCCGCCCACCACCACGACACTCTGCCGCCAGTAAGGGTGCGCCTCGGTGAAAAAGTGGGATACGTGCGGGAGGTCCTCCCCCGGCACACCGAGAGGATTAGGCGAGTCAAAGTATCCGGTTGCAAACACGACGTTGCGTGCGCGCACCCGCGCTGGCGCCCCGTGCGCGGCGCCGCGCACGGTCAGCTCGAAGCCTAGCGGCACGCGCTCGAACGCCGTCACGACGTGGTAGAGCCGGACGTCGAGTGCATAGAACTCCGCCACCTTGCGGTAATAGCCCAGCGCCTCGCGCCGCGTGGGCTTGTCCCCGGCCGTCGTGAACGGCACGCCGCCGATCTCGAGCTTCTCTGGCGTCGAGAAGAACGTCATGTAAGTGGGATACTTGAGGAGGCTCGCGACGAGCGGTCCCTTGTCGAACAGGACCGCCCGCAGGTCCTGCTGCTTCGCCGCCACGCCGACGGCCAGGCCGCACGGCCCGGCCCCGATCACCGCGAGGTCGAGCGTGGTCACGCGACCTCGATGATCTGATCGCGCTGGGTGCCGACGCTCACGTAGCGAATCGGCGCGTGGGCGAGGTCCTGCAAGCGGTCGAGATAGGCCCGCGCCGGGGGCGGCAGGTCGGCGAGCCGGCGCACGTGCCGCAGCGGCTTCTGCCACCCCGGGAGCGTCTCGTAGATCGGCTCCACACGCTCGATGCGCTCGACGTCGGCCGGCATGCTGTCGACGATCTCGCCGTCCAGCCGGTAGCCGACCCCCACCGGGATCTCGGGGAAGGAGTCGAGGACGTCCAGCTTGGTCACGGCGAGGCCGGTGAGGCCGTTCACGCGCACCGCGTAGCGCACCACCACCGCGTCGAACCACCCGCAGCGGCGCGGCCGTCCCGTCGTCGCCCCGAACTCGCCGCCCAGCTCGCGGACCCGCTCGGCCAGCGCCGGCTCGGCCTCCGTGGGGAGGGGTCCATTCCCCACGCGCGTCGTGTACGCTTTCACCACGCCGAGCACGGCGTCGATCGCCGTCGGCCCGATCCCCGCTCCCACCGCTGCGCCGCCCGCTGTCGTATTGGAAGATGTGACATAGGGATACGTGCCGTGGTCGACGTCGAGCAGCGCACCCTGTGCCCCCTCGAGCAGGACGGACTCGCCGCGCTGCAGGGCTTCGTAGACGGCCCGCCCAGCATCCAGCGTGATCGGCAGGAGCCGGGGACCGAGCCGCTCCAGCAGGGCGACGTGCTCGGCCGCGTCGGCGCGCTCCGGCGAGCCAAGCAGCTCGAGCATCTGGTTCGCGGCCTCGACCCGCTGGCACACGATGCCCCGCGCCCGGGCGAGGTTGCGGAGGTCACCCACACGCACGCCGCGGCGGCCGTATTTGTCCTCGTAGGTCGGGCCGATGCCCCGGCCCGTGGTGCCGATTTGGTCACGCCGCTCGCGCGCCCGGTCGAGGAGCTTGTGATAGGGCAACGTGAGATGCGCGCGATCAGAGACGTACAGGCGCTGCTCGGTGCGGACGCCGCGCGAGCCCAGCGCGTCGAGCTCGGTGAAGAACGTCTCGGGATCGAGCACCACGCCGTTGCCGACGATGCACACGGCGCCCTGGATGATGCCCGAGGGGATCTGGTGCAGCACGAACTCCCCCGCGCCGGTATCGACCGTGTGACCGGCGTTGGCGCCGCCCTGGTAGCGGACCACGAGATCGGCGCGCTCGGCCAGCACGTCCACGATCTTCCCCTTGCCCTCGTCGCCCCACTGGGCGCCGACGACGACGACGCACTGCGTCTTCGGTCCGAACATTGCGACTCCAATAAAAACGCCCCGGGGGACGGGGCGAGGGTATCCTCTGGGGGAAGCTAGACCAGTCGTCGGCGCGCGTCAACGCTCCTTCAGGATGGGAACATCTGGGCGAGGACCCCCGCAACCCGGTCAGCCACGTGGCGACAGCCCTCCAGCGTGAGCCGATCCGCGGTATCCCGCGGCGTGTGCACGACCCGGGCCGTGCCCCAGTCGCCGCGCATGATCGTCACACACTCCCGCGCCGCCCTCGCGAGCGCGATCCCATCCACGAGCACCGGCCAGCGCTGCCTGCGCGCGCCCACGGCCGCGACGACGCGGTCCACGATCGGACCGGGCCGGTGCACCAGCGCGGTCGTCGCGCCCCGATCGTCGAGACCGTCGAAATTGACGACGACCGTGTCCTGGAGGAGGTTGGCGCGCTCGCGCGCGAGCACCGCGGCGCCGAGCAGGCCCAGCTCTTCGGCATCAGGAAAGATCACGCCGACCGGTGCGTCGGCGGGGAGCGCATCGAGCGCGCGCAGGACCGTGACCACCCCCACGGCGTTGTCCAGCGCGCCTGGCGAGCGCTCGGTCACGCGGCTCAACGCGAGGAACAGCGCCCCCAGCGCTGCCGCCGGCGCGAGCGCGGCGAGCGGCCCGCCTGCCGCGACGATCCCCAGCGCGACCACGAGGGAGAGGGCGCAGGCCGCCGCCAACAGCAGGCGCGCCGCCATCGACATCGGCTGGCCCTTCGAGTCGTAGTGCGCAGCGAGCCAGGCGGTGACGCGGGCGCGCGGCCGGACACCCACCAGGTTGACGCCCTCCGCCACCTTGCGGCCCCACAGCGGTGCCCGAGGTGACGCCGCGAACCGTTGCTCCAGCACGACGAACCCCCGCGCCGTGAGCTCGCCCGTCAGCAAGCCTCGCACCCTCGCGTGATTGGGGGAGCCGACGAGCCGGGGGACGGCGAGCTGGTCGAGGAGGGCGCGGTAATCGGTCACGCGGCAACGAGCTGGGCCACGCGCTCCCGCACGGCCCGGGGCACCGGCGCGAGGGGCGCCCGGCAGGGCCCCCCGTACAGCCCCACAGCGTCCATCGCGGCCTTCACGCCCGCGGGACCGAGCTTGCCGACGATCTCCTTGTCGAGCGGCGCGAGGCGCTCCTGCAACCGCCCCGCCCGGGCGCGGTCCCCCGCCCGGTAGGCCGCCTGGAGGTCCGCGCACAGCCGCCCGGCGAAGCAGGCGGCCGCGAGGACCCCCCCGTCGCATCCCATCTCCAGCGCCGCGTAGAACAGCGACGCCGAGCCGACGAGCACGGACCACTCGGGCACGGCGTCGCGGTAGGCCGCAAGGTTCTTCGCGTCGGCCGCGGAATCCTTCACGCCGACGATGTTGGGGTGAGCGGCCAGTTGCCGGAGCAGCCCGGCCTCGACCGTGAGGTGCGTGTACTTGGGGATGTTGTACACGAGCACGGGCACGGAGCTCGCATCGGCCACGGCCCGGTAGTAGTCGGCGAGGCTCGCGGGCGACGTGGCGGCGGCGAAGTACCCGGGAGGCCGCACCAGCACCGCGTCCGCACCCTCCTCGGCGGCCGCCAGCGTCAGCCGCACCGCCGCGCGCGTGGACTCGGCGCCGGTCCCAGCCACGAGCCAGCCGCCGTCGGGCAGCACCTCCCGCACCCAGGCGACGAGCCGCCGCTGCTCGTCCGGATCGAGCAGCGCCGCCTCCCCCGTCGAGCCCGCCACCACGAAGCCGTCGATGCCCTGCTCGACGAGGCTCGCCACGTTGCGCCGGAGATGAACCGGCGCGAGGTCGCCCGTGGCGCTGTCGAACGGTGTGGTGAGGGGGGCGAGCACGCCCCCGAGCTTCTGCTCCGTCACGAGGGCGGTAGCAGGCTCGACAGGTCGTCGCTGAAGCCTGCCGGCTTCTCGACGGCCGCCGCAGGCGGGCCGACCCGCGAGCGCCGGCGCAGCGTCCGCATCTGCAGCTCGAAGTCGGCGGGGTTCGAGGCGGCCGCCAGCGCGGTCTCGTAGGCGACCACCCCTTCCGCCACCAGGTCCATGAGGTGCTGGTCGAAGGTCTGCATGCCGTACTGCTCCCGCGCGTCGCGGATGTAGTCGTGGAGCTCGCCGGCGCGATTCGGGTCCTTGATCATGTCGCGCGCCGTCCCCGTGCACATCATGACCTCCACGGCAGCCACCCGGCCGCGCCCATCGGCGCGAGGGAGCAGGCGCTGGGAGACCACGGCCTGCAGCGCCTCGGAGAGACGCACGCGGGCGATCTCCTGCTCCTCGGGCGGAAACATCGCCACGATGCGGCTCACCGTGGTCACCGCGTCCGGCGTGTGCAGGGTCGAGACCACGAGATGGCCCCTCTCCGCCGCCTTCATGGCGGTGTCGATCGTTTCGGCGTCCCGCATCTCGCCGATCAGCACGACGTCCGGGTCCTGGCGCAGGGCGGCCCGGAGACCCATGCGGAAGTCGTCCGTGTCCACCCCGATCTCGCGTTGCGTCACCGAGCAGCTGATGTCGCGGTGCAGGAACTCGATCGGGTTTTCGAGCGTGACGATGTGTTTGTTTTGCGTCTGATTGATGTGATTGATGATGGCGGCCATCGTCGAGCTCTTCCCTGAGCCGGTGACGCCCGTGACGAGGATCATGCCCCGCTCGGCCGCGGCGACGGTCGTGAGCACCGGCGGCAGCTTGAGCGACTCGAACGACGGGACGTCGAACGGGATGACCCGCAGCACGATCATGAAGGACGAGCGCTGCCGCAGAATGTTGACCCGAAACCGCCCGATTCCCGGGGCGCCCCAGGAACAATCGTAATCGCGCACCCGGTCGATCCGGGCCCGCTCCTCGTCGCTCGGAAGGAGGCGCAGGGCGATCGCCCGCGTCTGCTCGGGAGTGAGGCGCTGCTTCGTGAGCGGGACCAGCTTGCCGTCGATCCGCGCCCGGAACACGTCACCCGCCTTGATGTGCAGGTCGGAAGCGCCGCGGTCCACGGCCGCCTTGATGATTTGCTCGATGCCACGGGGCTGGGTCGGCACGGCGCCGCTCGCGCGTGGGCTGCGAGGTTTCGGCTCTTCCATCTAGTATCCGGCCTCCGGGTCGACCACGTTCGCAAGGGGCGTCCCTGCAAGATAGCGCCCGAGGTTCTCGACGATGAGCCCCGTTTCGCGCTCCCAGAACCGGTCGGTGACCGCCGCCACGTGCGGGCTCACGAGTACCCGGGGATGGCGCCACAGCGGGTGGCCGGGCGGGAGCGGCTCGGTCGCGAACACGTCCAGCGCGGCGCCGCGCAGCTGGCCGGCGTCCAGCAGCTCGAGCAGCGCCCGCTCGTCGAGCAGCGACCCGCGCGACACGTTCACGACGATCGCGCCCCGCGGCAGTCGCTCCAGCACCCCCCGGTCCACGGCGCCCTGCGTCTCCGCCGTGTGGGGCGCGGCGATCACGAGACAGTCGCTCTCGGCGGCGAGCCGCGGCACGTCGTCCCGCCCCCCCACCCACCCGACGCCCGGCGGCCCGCCCTGCTGCGGCCGTCGCCGCACGCCCGCGACCGGCATCCCGAGCGCGAGCGCGCGGCGCGCGATCGCGCTGCCGATGCCCCCGAGACCGAAGACGCCCAGTCGCACGTCGCGGAGCTCCCGCACCGGGAAGCGAAGGTTCGCGAACTCTTCCCTCGCCCACGATTCCGCGGCCTGCGCTTCGCGCATCCGGTCGAGGCCGCGGGCGAAGTACGCGACGGCCGCCAGGGCCCAATCGGCGATCGGTTCCGCGTGCACGGCCGCCGAATTCGTGAAGACGACCGCCGTGCCTCTGATGCGCGGCAGGCTCGCGCCTACCCCGGCCGTGGCGGTGTGCACCCACCGCAGCGTCTCGCGGGCGGCGGCCGCGACTCCCTGGGGCAGGCCGTACCCGATGTAGATCTCCGCTCCCCGGGCGACGCGCACGGCCTCGTCGCTCCCCGAGCCGCCGTCGCCGTCCGCGACGGCCGGCTCCCGCACCTGCACGACCTCCCAGCCGCCGCCCAGCGCCTCGCGAATCGCCGTCACGGTTCCCGCCGGGACGCGCCAGGCCGCGTAGGACGAGGCGAGGTCCACCACCAGCCGGCGGGTCACTCCCCCGACGACACGGTCCGGACGCCGGGATGGTGGAGCAGCGCCACCATCACCTGATCGTGCAGCCGCTTGGGCCCCCGGAGCTCGAAGTCCACGACCAGGTCCACATTCTCGCGGCGGCTCTGCTGCTGCACGATGTCCAGCCCCGTGCGGCGCACCACGGTCTCCAGCTCCTCCAGTACCGTCGGCTCCGGCCGCGCGTGGATCGAGACGCGGCTCGTCGTCGATTGGCGCTCCACGACCAGCTCCACGCGGCCCAGCCCCTGGAGCACGAGGAGCACGAGCAGGGTGGTGCCGACCGCCTCGAGGTAGAATCCCGCGCCCAGCGCGACCCCGATCGCCGCGACCACCCAGATCGTGGCGGCACTGGTCAGCCCCACCACCATGCCGCGCGCGTGCAGGATCGTTCCGGCGCCGATGAACCCGACGCCCGTGACGATCTGCGCGGCCACCCGGGTGGGGTCGGCGTTCCCCGTCGCCATCGTGATGGAGAGCTTCGTGTACAGGACGGAGCCGAGGCAGATCAGGATATTCGTCCGGAGGCCCGCGGGCTTCCCGCCGAGCTCCCGCTCCAGGCCGATCGCGCCGCCGAGGATGGTGCCGAGCGCGAGCTGGCCCATGAGCTCCAGCCGCAGCACCTCCACCACTTTCTGCATGAACTCCTGCATCAGTCCGTCGCTCCTTCGAGTAGGCCCATGCGGCGGCGCACTTCCGCCAGCGTGTCGCGCGCGAGCGCCCGCGCCTTCACCGCTCCCTGGCGCAGGGTCGCGTGAACCCGCGCCGGATCAGCCTGCAGCTTGGCGGCGCGCTCGCGGATGGGGGCGAGCGCCGCTATCATATTGTCCGCCAGCACCCGCTTGCAGTCGAGGCACCCCCAGGCCGCGGTGCGGCAGTTCGTCGCTACCAGCTTCTGAGCGTCCGGGGGCGAGAACCCCTGGTGGATCGTGAAGATGTTACAGATGTCGGGGTTGCCGGGATCCTTGCGGGTCACGCGAGCGGGATCCGTGGCCGCGGGCTTGAGCTTCTCCCAGATGAGCTCCGGGGGATCGAGCAGGCCTATGGTATTGCCCAGACTCTTCGACATCTTCGCCCGGCCGTCGAGCCCGAGCACCCGCTTTGCCGTGGTGAGGAGTGCCTGCGGCTCGGGGAAGAACGCGGCGCCGTAGCGGGCGTTCCAGCGCCGCGCGATCTCCCGCATCAGCTCCAGGTGCTGGAGCTGGTCCTCGCCCACGGGAACGAGCGATGCCCGGTACAGGAGCACGTCGGCCGCCTGCAGCACGGGATAGTTCAAGATGCCCGCCGGCACGCTCTCCTGGCGCTGCGCCTTTTCCTTGAACTGAGTCTGGCGCTCGAGCTCGCCGAGCGGCGTGACGGTGGTCAGCAGCCAGCTCAGCTCGCTGTGCTCGTGCACGTGGGACTGGACGAACAGGGTACAACGCTCGGGGTCGAGTCCCGCCGCGAGCAGGCCGATCGCCATGTCCAGCGTGCGCTGCCGCAGGGTGGCCACATCGTACGGCTGGGTGACGGCGTGCAGGTCCACAATGCAGAACAGGCAGTCGTGCTGGTGCTGCAGCCGGACCCAGTTCTGCACCGCACCGAGGTAGTTGCCGACGTGCAACTCGCCAGAGGGTTGAATGCCGGAAAAGACGCGCGCCATGGGCTCACAAGCTACGGTTGCGAGCGGGGGCACCGCAAGGTGCGTGATCTCAAAGACTTAGTCGATGTGGCCCGACGCGCCGCCGCGCGCGCCGCGACCCACCTGCGAGGGCTCGAGCCGCCGGCACCGGCCGACTGGACGGAGAAGGCACGGCACGATTTCGTGACGGGGGCGGACCGCGGTACCGAGCGGCTCATTGCCGAGACGCTCACGGCGTCCGTGCCCGACTCGACCGTGGTGGGCGAGGAGCTGACACCGGAGGGCACGCGCGCGGGCGAGATCGTGTGGATCGTCGATCCGCTCGACGGCACGACGAACTTCCTGCACCGCTATCCGCAGTACGCGGTGTCGATCGCGTGTGTGGTGCGTGGGACCTTGGACGTGGGGGTGGTGCACGACGTGGCTCGCGACATCGTGTACTGGGCGGCGAGCGCGCACGGCGCCTGGCAGGGTGAACGGCGGCTGCGGGTGTCGCGGCTCACCGAGCCCCGACACGCGCTCGTCGGCACCGGGTTCCCGTTCAAGCAGCTCCCCGCCCTGCGGCGGTATCTGGACCAGTTCGCCGCCGTGATGGGCGCCTCGAGCGGTATCCGGCGCGCGGGCTCCGCGGCGCTCGACCTGGCCGACGTCGCCGCAGGGCGCTTCGACGCCTTCTGGGAGCTCGTGCTGGCGCCGTGGGACGTCGCGGCCGGGGTCGTGCTGGTCCGGGAGGCGGGGGGCGTGGTCACGACGCTCGAGGGGGAGCCCGACGTGCTGCGGCACGGGTCGATCGTCGCGGGGAATCCGAAAATGCATGCGTGGCTGATCGAGCTCCTAAGAAACGCGTGAGAATCCGAATCGACAAAGTGCGGAGTGCGGAATGCGGAATGCGGAATTCATCGCACGCGGGTCGTGCACGATGGCCGGTGTCGGGGGCTCGAACCCCGCGCGATACACTCCGCATTCCGCACTCCGCATTCCGCATTGAGGTGTAGCCGTGCCCGCTCCGCTGGTCGAGTGCGTACCCAACTTTTCCGAGGGCCGGAACCAGGCGACGCTTGACGCCCTGCGCGCCGCGCTGACGTCGGTGCCGCCCGTGACGCTGCTCGACGTTCAGGCCGACGCATCGCATCACCGCTCAGTGTTCACGTTCGTCGCACCGCCCGCCGCCGCCGCCGAGGCGGCGTTCCGGGCCATGCGCGTGGCGACGGAGCGCATCGATCTCACGCAGCATCAGGGAGCGCACCCCCGCATGGGGGCGACGGACGTGGTGCCGTTCGTCCCGGTGCGCGACGTCACGATGGAGGACTGTGTCGCCCTGGCGCGGGCCCTCGCCGAGCGGGCGGGGCGCGAGCTGGCGATTCCCGTGTATCTGTACGCGCGCGCCGCGACGCGGCCGGAGCGCGAGAGCCTCCCCGACCTTCGCAAGGGACAGTTCGAGGGTTTGCGCGAGCGCATCGGCCGCGATCCCGCCGCCGACCCGGACTTCGGGCCCAAGCGGATCCATCCGACCGCCGGAGCCACCGCGATCGGCGCCCGGCCGTTCCTCGTCGCCTACAACATCTATCTCGACACGGGGGAGGTCGCCGCAGCGAAGGACATCGCCAGGTTGATCCGCACCTCGAGCGGCGGGCTCCCGGCCGTGCAGGCGAGCGGGTTCGAGGTGGGCGGCAAAGCGCAGGTGTCGATGAACCTGCTCGACATCGACGTCACGCCGCCGGCGACGGTGTTCGCGGCGGTCGAGGCGGAGGCGCGGCGGCGCGGCATCGGGATCCTGAAGAGCGAAGTCGTGGGCCTGATTCCCGAGCGCGCGGTCATCGGCGCGGCGGCGGCGTGGCTCAAGTGCTCCGACGTGATGGACCATCTGCTCGAGTCGAGGATCCGGGAGAGCGGGGGGCCAGGCCTCGACGCCTGGATCCAGGAGCTCGCGGGGCCGAGCCCGACGCCCGGCGGGGGCAGCGCGGCCGCGCTGGCCGGTGCCCTGGCGGCCGCCCTCGTGGCCATGGTTTGCCGGCTGACCACCGGTCGCAAGGCCTACGCGGCGGTCCAGGACCGGGTCGGCGCGATCCTGCAGGAGGCGGAAGCGGCCCAGCGAGCGCAGCGGGCGCTGGTCGATCTCGATGCCGCCGCGTACGACCTGGTGCGCCTGGCCTACCTGGTCCCGAAGGCCCATCCCGAGCGGGCGGCCACCGTCGATGATGCGCTTCTCAGCGCCGCCCGCACCCCGCTCGCGACCGCGCGCAGCGCCGCGCGGCTGGTGCCGCTCGCTCGCGAGATCGGCGCCATCGGAAACAAGAACGCCCGATCGGACGCCAAGGTCGCGGAGCTCCTGGCCCGGGCGGCCGTGCTGGGCGCGCTGGAGAACGTGCGGGTGAACGTCGCGGGGATGTCGCAGCCGTCCCGGGGACGGGAACTGCTGGAAGAAGCCGAGCGCCTGGAGCGGGAGGTCAGTTCGCCGTCGTGAGGATCCGGGGCGGCCCGCCGTTCTCCAGGATCGCCACCGTGTGCTCGAAGTGGGCGGAGAGCAACCCGTCCTGCGTCACGACGGTCCACTTGTCGTCCAGCGTCCGGATCTCCGGGCCGCCCACGTTCACCATCGGCTCGATCGCCAGCGTCATCCCCGACACGAGGCGCGGACCCCGTTTGGGCTTGCCGTAGTTCGGCACCTGGGGCTCCTCATGGAAGCTCGCGCCGATGCCGTGGCCCACGAGCTCCCGCACCACCGAGTATCCCGCTCCCTCCGCGACCTGCTGCACCGCGTGCCCGATGTCGCCGACGTGTTGACCGGCCCGGGCCTGGGCGATCCCCGCGGCGAGCGCCTCCTGCGTCACTCGGAGCAAGCGCCGCGCCTGGTCGCCGACGTCACCCACGGGGAACGTGGCGGCGGAGTCGGCGTGGAGCCCCTCGAGCCACACGCCCACGTCCACGCTGAGGACGTCGCCCGCCCTGAGGACGCGCTGTCGGGAGGGGATCCCGTGGACCACCTCCTGATTGATCGAGGTGCAGAGGGTGGCCGGGAAGTCGTACAGCCCCTTGAAGGACGGCCGGGCGCCGGGATGGCTGCGGATGAACTCTTCGGCGAGCCGGTCCAGCTCCGCGGTGGAGACGCCGGCGTGGACGTGGCGGGCGACCAGGGCGAGCGTGCCCGCGACGATCCGGCCGGCGGCGGCCATCGTCTCGATCTCCCGCGCCGACTTGATCGTGATCATCGCCCGATGACGCGCTTGATCTCCGTCGCGATATCCTCGATCGGGCCCGCCCCGGGCACGCGGTGCATCACGCCCCGCTGCGCGTAGTGCGCGACCAGCGGCGCCGTGTCCCGCTGATACACCTGGAGCCTGGTCCTGATGGCCTCGGGGGTGTCGTCGGAGCGCCCTTCCTGAGCCGCGCGGGCGAGCATGCGCCGGATCAGCTCCTCCTCGGGCACGTCGAACAGCAACACGCGGGTCAGGCGCTGGCCCCGCTCGCCCAGCGTCTGGTCGACGAGCTGCGCCTGAGCGGCCGTCCGGGGGAAGCCGTCGAAGATGGCGCCGTCCTTCGCCTCGGGCTTGTCGAGCTCCGCCTTGATGAGGCCGAGGACGACCGAATCGGGCACAAGCTTCCCCTCGTCCATGAACTTCTTCGCCTCGCGGCCGAGCTCGGTGCCCGTTTTGACGGCAGCGCGGAGGATGTCGCCGGTGGTGATCTTGGGGAGCCCCAGGTGCTCCGCCAGGATCTTGCCCTGCGTGCCTTTGCCCGAGCCGGGAGCGCCGAGAAGGAGAATGAACACGCGCCGCTACATGTAGCGCTGACGCCCGCGGAACTTGACCCGGCCCTCCTTCATGAACCCGTCATAGTGCCGCAGCAGCAGGTGCTGCTGCACCTGCTGCACGGTGTCGAGCGCGACGCCGACGACGATCAGCAGGGCGGTGCCGCCGAAGCCGAACGGCATGTTGAGCACGTTCGACACCACGATCGGCAGCATCGCCACCACGGTCAGGAACAGCGCCCCGGGGAGCGTGATGCGGGACAGCACGTCCTCGATGTAGTCGGCGGTGGCGGCGCCGGGCTTCACGCCCGGGATGAAGCCGCCCTGCTTCTTCAGGTTCTCGGCCAGGTCGACCGGGTTGAAGATGATCGAGGTGTAGAAGTACGCGAAGAAGACGATCAGCACCGCGCTCGACAGCACGTACCACGGCGAGGTCACCGAGAAGTATTCCGCGAAGCGCTTCAGCCAGGCCACGCCGCTGAACGTCGCCACCGTTCCGGGCACGATGATCAGCGACTGCGCGAAGATGATCGGCATCACGCCCGACGAATTGATGCGCAGCGGGATGAAGGTCTTCTGACCTTCGCGAATCCGCCCGCGGCCCATCACCTTCCGCGGGATCTGGATGGGGATGCGGCGGGCCGCCACGGTCACCGCCACCGTCCCCGCCACGACGCACAGCATCACCACGAGCACCACGAGCAGCACGGGCAGCGTGAGCGATCCGGCCCGGAGCGCTTCGAACGTGCGCAGCGTCTCGGGCCAGATGCGCTCGATGATCGAGAAGAAGATGAGCAGGCTCATGCCGTTCCCGATACCCCGCTCGGTGATCTGCTCGCCCAGCCACATGATGAAGATGCCGCCCGTCGTGAGCGTGAGCACCGTGGTGAACCGGAAGCCCCAGCCGGCATGCGCCACCGCCCCGGGCAGCTGCTCGGTGAAGATCGCGAAGCCGTAGCTCTGGAAGAGGCACAGCGCCACGGTAAGGTAGCGGGTCCACTGGGTCAGCCGTTTCCGCCCTTCCTCGTCCCGCTGCATCTTCTCGATCACCGGGAACACCGGACCCGCGAGCTGGAACACGATGCTCGCCGAGATGTAGGGCATGATGCCGAGCGCGAACACCGTCGCACGCGAGAAGCCCCCGCCCGCGAACAGGTCGTACAGGCTGAACAGCGTGCCCTGCCCGGCGTTCCGGAGGAAGTCGGCGAGCGCCTGCACGTTCACGCCCGGGGTCGCGATGTGCGCCCCGGTACGATAGACGAGGAGGCAGAGGAGCGTGAAGAGAATCTTCTCCTTCAGCTCCGGGACCTTGAAGAGATTGGGAATCTGGGGCGCAGTCACGGGATCAGCCCTCGATCGTGCCGCCGGCCTGCTCGATCTTCGTCCGGGCGGAGGCCGAGACGGCGACGCCCTTGATGACGAACTTCCGGGCCACGTCGCCCATGCCGAGCAGCTTGACGGGATGGTCCGGCCGGCGCACCAGCCCGGCGCCGAACAGCGTGTCGGGAGTCACCTCGACCCCGTCGGCGAGCTTCGCCAGGTACCGCACGTTGACCACTTGCGCAGGCTGCCGGAACGGGTTCGTGAAGCCGCGCTTGGGGATGCGCCGGATGAGCGGCATCTGGCCGCCCTCGAATCCGGGGCGGGTCTGGCCGCCGGTCCGCGCCGTCTGCCCCTTTCCTCCCCGGCCGGCCGTCTTGCCGATCCCTGAACCCGGACCGCGGCCCTTGCGGATGCGCGCGCGGTGCGAGCCCCGCGGCGGCCGCAGGTGATGCAGCTTCAGGGACTCGACCGCCTCCTTCGCTTTCGCTTTCGCCTTCGCCATAGCCTAGCTCCCCTTCCCCTCCGGCGTCACCTCGACGAGGTGCCGTACCTGGTGGAGCATGCCACGGATGGCCGGGTGATCCGGCTGCACCACGACGTCCTGATGATGCTGGAGCCCCAGGGCTTCCAGCGTGCGCCGCAACGTGGGCGCGCGGCCGATCGCCGAGCGGACCTGCTTGATGCGGAGCGGGCCCTTCCCAACCGGCGGCAGGGCCGGATCGCGCCCCGGCTTGCGCTTGCGGTACTTGCGCTTCGGGGGCTTCCTAGCCACGCGCGGCCTCCTGGCGCGGCTTGTAGGCGATGGTGTCGAGGTCCACCCCCCGCTCCTTCGCCACGCGCCGCGGCGTGGTGAGTCGGGCCAGCCCGTCCATCGTGGCGCGCACCATGTTGTGCGGGTTGGTCGAGCCCAGGCTCTTGGTCAGGATGTCGCGCACGCCGGCGCACTCGAGCACCGCGCGCACGGGCCCGCCGGCGATCACGCCGGTCCCCGACGCCGCCGGCTTGAGGAGCACCCGGCCCGCTCCGTGGTGACCGATGATCTCATGGGGGATCGTGCCGCCGGTGAGCGGCATCTCCACCATCTTGCGGCGTGCGGCCTCCACGGCCTTGCGCACCGCCTCGCTCACCTCGTTCGCCTTCCCGGTCGCGATCCCCACGCGGCCCTGGCCGTCGCCGACTGCGACGAGCGCATTGAATCCGAAGCGCCGGCCCCCCTTCACGACCTTGGCGACGCGATTGATCGAGATCACGTTCTCGACCAGGCCGTCGCCCTCGCGCTGCCGCTCGCCGCCCTCGTCGCGGCGGGGACCGCCGCGACCGCGGCCCCGCGGCCCGCGCCCCCTGCCCCGCTGCTGAGGCGCAGCACGCTCCACGCCGCTTCCCCCAGGCCCCCCAGGCCCGGCAGGCGCCCCCGTCCCCCCCGCTCCCCCGGTCGCTGCGGCGCCCCCGGCGCCCCCGGCGCCCCCGGCGCCCCCGCCCGCAGACGCGACCTCGCCTGGCTCGCCTCCCGGCTTTTCCAGTTCGTTCTCCATTAAAACTCCAATCCACCTTTCCGGGCGCCGTCGGCCACCGCCTTCACGCGCCCGTGGTATTGATAGCCGGCGCGGTCGAACACGACCTTGGTGATACCGCGCTCCTTCGCCTTGGCCGCGATCAGCTGTCCCAGCGCGAAGCTCTTCGCGGTCTTGCCCTTGCCGTCGATGTGGATGCCCTCGGAGCGATCCGACGCGCCCGCGAGCGTCATCCCGCGGGCATCGTCCACGAGCTGCGCGTAGACGTGCTTCGCCGAGCGGAACACGACGAGCCGCGGGCGACCGGCGCTCCCCACCACCTTCTTGCGGACCCGCAGGCGCCGCCGGGCGCGGCGGTGCTCCCGCGTCCGAATCTTATGGATCGATCGCATGGCTCATTTCGTGGCCGCCTGGGCCGTCTTGCCCGCCTTGCGGCGAACCTGCTCGCCCACGTAACGGATGCCCTTCCCCTTGTACGGCTCGGGCGGCCGCACGTTGCGGATCTCGGCCGCCACCTGGCCCACCAGCTCCTTGTCCACACCCTCGATCTTGACGAGGACATTGTTGTCGACCGAGATCTTGACGCCCTGGGGCGCGTGATACGCCACCGGGTGCGAAAAGCCCACGATGAGCTGCACGCCGAACGGCTTCGGCTCCGCCTTGTAGCCGACCCCCTGGATTTCGAGCCGCTTTGCGAAGCCCTTCGTGACCCCTTCCACCATGTTCGCGACCAGGGTGCGCGTGAGACCGTGCAGCGCCTTGTGATAAGCCTCCTCCGACGGCCGGCGGACCACGACCGTGCTGTCCTCGACCGCGATCGTCAGGTCACGGTGGATCGTGCGGCTGATCTCGCCCTTCGGTCCCTTGACCGTGATCTTCCGCCCCTCGACTTGGGCGGTGACGCCCTGGGGGAGCGGGACGGGGCGCCTGCCGATACGTGACATCGGGGCGCCTCCTACCAGACCACCGCGAGCAGCTCGCCGCCCACGTGGGCGGTGCGCGCTTCGCGGTCCGACATGACGCCCTGTGGGGTGCTGAGGATGGCCATCCCCAGCCCGTTCTTCACGCGCGGGATCTCGCGCGCCTTCACGTAGCGCCGGAGCCCCGGCGCCGACACCCGCACGAGCTCGCGGATGACGGGGGCGTCGTTGTGGTACTTGAGGTACAGTCGCAGCAGTCCGTGCCGCCCGTCGTCCAGGGCCTTGAAGTCCTGGATGTAGTGGTTGTCACGGAGGATGCGCGCGATCTCGAGCTTCAGCTTCGACACCGGCATGTCCACTCGCCGGTGGCCAGCCTGGCAGGCGTTGCGCACGCGGGTCAGCATGTCGGCGACGGGATCAATCACGTTCATCTCACCTTCCGTTCGTTACCAACTGGCCTTGCGCACGCCGGGGATCTCCCCACGCAGCGCGAGCTCCCGGAAACAGATGCGGCACAGCTTGAAGGCGCGGAGCGTCCCACGACTGCGGCCGCAGCGCTGGCAGCGGTAGTAGGCCCGCACCTTGAATTTCGGCTTCCGTTTGACCCTCTCGATCCAGCACTTCTTCGCCATGCCTGGCCTCCTTAGCCGACCGCCACTGGGGCTTCGCCCCGGAAGGGCATGCCCAGTTCCCGCAACAACGCCAAGGCCGTGTCGTCGCGACCGGCGGTCGTGACGAGGGTGATATCCATCCCGTGGATCTTCTCGACCTTGTCATAGTCGATCTCCGGGAAAATCATCTGCTCCTTGAGCCCGACCGTATAGTTGCCGCGCCCGTCGAAGCTCTTGGTCGGGAGCCCCCGGAAGTCGCGCATGCGCGGCACCGCGATGCTGATGAAGCGATCCAGGAACTCGTACATCCGGGCGCCGCGCAGCGTCACCGCGCAGCCGATGGCCTGCCCCTCCCGCAGGTTGAAATTCGCGATCGCCTTCTTGGCGCGCGTCACCACGGGCCGCTGGCCGGTGATGGCGGCGAGCTCCGCGACCGCGGCCTCCAACCCCTTGGGGTTCTTGGGCGCGTCGCCCATCCCGACGTTCAGGACGATCTTCACGAGCTTCGGAATCTCGTGCGCGTTGCCGAAGCCGAACTGCTGGGCGAGCTTCGCCCGCACCCGCTGCTCGTAGTAGTCGAGCAGGCGCGGCCGCGGGGCGGGCTCGGCGGGCGGCGGGGGCGGCCCCGCAGGCTCGCGCGCAGCGCCGCGCTCTCCCTCGGCCGGCTTCTTGGCCTTCTTCTCCTTGCGCGGCGCCCGCTCACGCTGCGGCGGCGCAGCGGGATCAGCCGCGGCAGCCGGAGTCGGCGGCCGGGCCCCGGGATCGGGGGGGCCCTGGTCCTGGGCCTCGGTCTCTTTCGGGTCCGCCATCGCTATCTCACCCGCTGGATCGGTTGGCCCGACTTGACGGCCACGCGCTCGATGGTGCCGTCCTTGTCGCGGCGCCGGCGCACCCGCGTCGGCTGGCCCGACTTCGGGTCGAGCAGCATCACGTTCGACGCCGCGATCGGCGCCGGGAATTCGATGATCCCGCTCTCCCCCTGGGGGGTCGTGGCGCGCTTGTGCTTCTTCACGACGTTCACGCCCTCGACCACCACCCGGAACTGCTTGGGGTACACGTGCAGGACCTTGCCCTCGCGCCCGCGGTCGTCACCGCGGATCACGCGCACCCGGTCGCCCTTGGCGACGTGGAGCTTGTGGCGCGCGGGCTCGCGCTCGGTGCGCCGCGCGCGCCGGCTCTTCTTGAAGACGAGCGGCTTCATTTCAGATCACCTCCGGCGCGAGCGACACGATCTTCATGAACTTCTTCTCGCGCAGCTCGCGCCCGACCGGCCCGAAGATGCGGGTCGCGCGGGGCTCGCCCTGGTCGGTGATGAGCACCGCGGCGTTCTCGTCGAACCGGATGTACGAGCCATCCTTGCGCTTGGTCTCCTTGGCGGTCCGGACGATGACGGCCCGCACCACCTCGCCCTTCTTGATCTGCCCGGTCGGGATGGCGTCCTTGATCGTGACGACGACGACGTCGCCCAGCCCGCCGTAGCGGCGCTTGGAGCCCCCGAGCACGCGGATCACGAGCGCGCTGCGCGCGCCCGAGTTGTCGGCTATCTTGACGATCGATTCCTGCTGGATCACGATCCCTCCGCCCTACTTCGCGCGCTCGACGATCTCGACCACCCGCCACCGCTTCAGCTTCGACAGCGGCCGCGTCTCCACGATGCGCACGGTGTCGCCCAGCTTCGCCCCACGCTCGTCGTGGGCCGCGACTTTCTTGGTGCGCACGATCTGCTTGCCGTAGAATCCGTGGGCGAAGCGGCGCGTCAGGAGGACCGTGACGGTCTTCTGGCGCTTGTCGCTCACCACCACCCCGGTGCGGACCTTGCGCTGGCCCCGCGCCTCCTGCTCCATCTCCGTCATGCCGGCTTCCTCTCCCGCTCCCGCAGAATGGTCTTGATGCGCGCGACCTCGCGCCGCAGCGCCCGGAACTGCAGCGGGTTCGTGACCGCCTCCGTCGCGCGCTTGAACGCCAGACGGAAGCGCTCGTCGGTCAGGACCGCGAGCTTCTGCTGCAGCTCGTCAGTCGACAGCTCCCGCAGCGCCTCGGGCTTCTGCCTCGGCATCCTAGCGCTCCTCCCGCCTCACGAACTTCGACTTGATCGGCAGCTTAGCCGCCGCGAGCCCCAGCGCCAAACGCGCCTCGGCCTCGGGAATCCCTTCCACCTCGAACATCACGCGACCCGGCTTCACCACGGCCACCCATCCCTCGGGGTTGCCCTTCCCCTTCCCCATGCGGGTCTCGGCCGGCTTCTTGGTGATCGGCTTGTCCGGAAACAGCCGGATCCACACCTTGCCGCCCCGCTTCATCTCCCGCGTGAGCGCCACGCGTGACGCCTCGATCTGCCGGTTCGAGATCCAGCCCGGCTCGAGTGCCATCAGCCCGTAGTGGCCGAACGCGACCGTGTTGCCCCGCGTCGCCATCCCCGACGTCCGGCCCTTGAACCGCTTGCGAAACTTGACGCGCTTCGGTGCCAGCATCGCTCAGACGCCCGTCGAATAGGTGCGGCCGTGCAGGTCCTCGGTGCGCTCGCCCTTGAAGATCCACACCTTGACCCCGATGGTCCCGTACGTCGTCTTCGCAGTGGAGGTGGCGTAGTCCACGTCGGCGCGCAGCGTGTGCAGCGGCACGCGCCCCTCGTGATAGCCCTCGGTGCGCGCGATCTCCGCCCCGCCCAGCCGGCCCGCGGTCTTGATCTTGATCCCCTGCGCCCCCATACGCATGGCGCTCTGCACGGCGCGCTTCATGGCGCGCCGGAACGAGATGCGCTGCGTCAGCTGGTGCGCCACGCTGTCTCCCACGAGCTGGGCGTCGAGCTCCGGCCGCTTGATCTCCTCGACGTTGATGCCCACTTCCTTGCCCGTGAGCTGCGCCAGCTCGTCGCGCAGCTTGTCCACCTCGGCGCCCCGCTTGCCGATCACGACGCCGGGGCGGCCCGTGTGGACCGTGACCGTCACCTTGCCCGGCTTGCGCTCGATGTGCACGTCCGCGATGGCGGCGTGCGACAGCCTCGTCTTCAGGTATTTCCGGATCAGGTCGTCTTCCTTCAACAGCTCCGGGAAGTTGCGGCGCGCGAAGTAGCGCGAGCGCCACTGCTTCACGATCCCGAGCCGGAACCCGTAGGGATGCGTTTTCTGGCCCACTTACCTGTCCCCTTTCCGCCGGGTCGCCCCGGCCTTCGCCGCTTTCTTGGCCCGCTTGGTGCCGCCCTTGGCGGCGGCCTTCGCCGGCTCCTTCGCCTTGGCCTTCACCTTGGGCGCGGACTTCGCCGCCGGCGCCGGTGGAGGGGCGGGGGCGGCCGCGGGCTTGGCGGCGGGCGTCGCCGCCTCCACGTGGATCTCCACGTGGCTCGTCCGCTTGAGAATCGGCGTCGCCCGGCCCATCGCCGCCGACGTGAAGCGCTTCAGCGTCGGCCCTTCGTTCACGACCGCGTACTTCACGCGCAGCCCGTCGGCGTCGAAGGCCGCGTTCTGGCGCTGCGCCGCCTGCTGCGCGTTCGCCACCGCCGACTTCAGCACCTTGTGGATGTGCTTGGCGGCGAGCTTCTTCGAATACCGCAGGATGGCATAGGCCTCCGGCACCGCCCGGCCGCGAATCAGGTCCACGACGAGCCGCATCTTGCGCGCCGACTGGCGCACGGTCCGCTGGATCGCTCGGGCTTCCATCAGGCCGGCTTCTGCTCCGCCGCCGCCGCCGCTTCGGCCTCCCGCTCCTGGGCCGAGCCCTTGGCGGAGTGGCTGCGGAACAGGCGCGTGGCCGCGAACTCGCCCAGCTTGTGCCCCACCATGTTCTCGGTGATGTACACGGGGATGAACTTGTTCCCGTTGTGCACCGCCAGCGTGTGGCCCACGAAGTCGGGCGTGATGGTGCTGCGCCGCGACCAGGTCTTGAAGACCTTCTTCTCGTTCTTCTCGTTCAGGGCCGTGATCTTCACGAGGAGCGACGGCTCCACGTAGGGCCCCTTTTTGACGCTCCGTCCCATGCCGATCTCCGTTCCTAATTGCAGATTGCGGATTTCGGATTGCGGATTCGAAGCACACACGTCCAATCCGCAATCCACAATCGCCAATCCGCAATCATTGTGTCGCCTTCCCCCTCTTGCGTCCCCGTACAATCAGTTTCGTCGACGGCTTCTTCTTGTGTCGCGTCTTGCGGCCCTCCGGCTTGCCCCAGGGATTGGTGGGCGGGCGCCCGCCGGAGCTCTTCCCCTCGCCGCCGCCCAGCGGGTGATCCACGGGGTTCATCGCCACGCCGCGCACCCGCGGCATGCGGCCCAGCCAGCGGCTCTTGCCGGCCTTCCCGACCGACAAGAGCTCGTGCTCCGCGTGCCCGACCTCGCCGACCGTGGCGAGGCACTCGCCCCGCACCATGCGCATCTCGGTCGAGCGCAGCCGCAGGGTGACGTAGTTCCCCTCCTTCGCCACCACCTGCGCCCCCGTCCCCGCGGCGCGGCACAACTGCCCGCCGCGCCCGATCTTGAGCTCCACGTTGTGCACCGTCGTCCCCAGGGGGATCTCGAACAGCGGCATCGCGTTGCCGATGCGGATGTCCGACCCGGGGCCCGAGACGACGGCGTCGCCCACGTTGAGCCCCTTGGGGTGCAGGACGTAGCGCTTCTCTCCGTCGGCGTACGTGAGCAGCGCGATGCGGCAGGTCCGGTTCGGGTCGTACTCGACGGCCGTCACCCGGGCCGGAATGCCGAACTTGTCCCGCCGGAAGTCGATCCTGCGGTAGCGGCGCTTGTGCCCGCCGCCCCGCCAGCGCGCCGTGATGTGCCCCTTGTTGTTGCGCCCGCCCGTCTTCGTGAGCGGCTCGACCAGCGCCCGCTCGGGCTCGGACTTCGTGACCTCGGCGAAGTCCGAGACCGAGCGAAACCGCGTCGCCGAGGTCACCGGTTTGAACTGTCGGATGCCCATGTCAGCCCTCGAACACCTGGATCGCGTCGCCTTCCTTCAGCGTCACGATCGCCTTCTTCCAGGACGGCCGCCGGCCCGCGTAGCGGCCCAGGCTGCGCCGCTTGGCGCGCACGACCATAGTGCGGACGTCCGTGACCGTCACCTTGAAGAGCGCCTCGATCGCCGCGCGGATCTGGGGTTTCGTCGCCTCGCGGTGCACGCGGAACGCGTACTCCTTGCGGGCGGCGTAGGCCGCCGAGGACTTCTCGGTGACCACCGGACCCACGATCGTCTGATGCAGCTCAGGCATCGGGCGCCTCCGGCGGCTCGTCCGCAGTCGCGAGCGCGGGCAGCTCGATCACCACCGCGTCGGACCAGAGGACCTCGTAGGCCGTGGCGTCCGCGAACCGCATCACGTGCACGCCCGGGAGGTTCCGGCCCGAGAGGTACACGTTGTGGGCGTGCGCCTGACCCGCGGTCAGGAGCAGGACCTTGCGGTCGGCGACTCCCAGCTTCACCAGCAGCTCGACCAGCATCTTCGTCTTCGGCTTCTCGAAGGCGAGCGGGTCCACGACGACGAGCGCGCCCTCGCGCGCCCGCGCGTTGAGCGCGGACTTCTTCGCGAGCTGCCGCACCTTCTTGGGGATGCCAAGCCGGTAGTCGCGTGGGTGCGGCCCGAACACGATGCCGCCGTGCCGCCATTGGGGCGCGCGGATTGAGCCCTGTCGCGCCCGCCCGGTCCCCTTCTGGCGCCACGGCTTCTGATTGCCGCCCGACACTTCGGCGCGCGTCTTCGTGTCGTGCGTCCCCTGCCGCTGGTTCGCGAGATAGGTCACTACGGCGCGGTGCAGCGTGTGCGCGTTCACCGTGCCGTCGAACAGCGCGCCCGGGAGCCGCACCGCCTTCTTCTTCGCGCCGGCGGCCGAGTAGTGGGGCGCCTCAATCATGGCGGCTCCGCCCTCCCTGCTTGCGGATCGTGAGGAGGCCGTTCATCGGCCCCGGCACCGCGCCCCGCACGAACAGAAGATTCCGCTCCGCGTCCACCTTCACGACCCGCAGGCCCAGCTCGGTGAAGCGCCGCGCGCCCATGTGGCCCGGCATGCGCTTGCCCTTGATGATGCGCGAAGGGTCGGTGCCGGGGGCGATCGAGCCCGGCTTGCGGTGGCGCGTGTTGCCGTGCGTCTCCGGCCCACCCGCGAAGTGATGGCGGTGCACCACGCCCTGGAAGCCGCGCCCCTTCGTCACCCCCGTGACCTTCACCCGCTCGCCCGCCTGGAAGATCGCGACGGTGACCGCCTCGCCCGGCTTGGGCGGCTCCGCTCCCTCACCGGCCAGGGGGAAGCTCTGGAGCACGCGGGGCGCGACCTCGAGGCCCGCCCGCTTCACGTGGCCCAGCAGCGCGCGCGCCGCGCGCTTCGGCTTCCTGGCGCCGAAGCCCAGCTCGATCCGGTTCCCGGCGATCTGCACCACGGGACAGGGGCCCGCCTCGATCACCGTCACCGGCACCGCCGCGCCTTCCGCGTCGAACACGCGCGTCATGCCGAGCTTCCTGCCGATCAGTCCGGTCATCCCCTACTCCACTTTGATTTCCACGTCCACGCCCGCCGGCAGATCGAGCTTCGTCAGGGCATCGACGGTCTGAGACCGCGTGTCCATGATGTCGATCAGCCGCTTGTGGGTCTTCAGCTCGAACTGCTCGCGGCTCTTCTTGTCGATGTGCGGGCTGCGCAGCACCGTCCACATCTGCCGCTTGGTGGGCAGGGGGATGGGTCCCGACACCTGCGCGCCCGTCTTCTCCGCCGTACGGACAATGTCCGCCGCGGCCTGGTCGATGAGCGCGTGGTCGAATGCTTTCAAGCGAATCCGAATTTTTCCCGCCATCGGTGCCTCGGTTCTTACTTCAGGATCTTGGTGACGACGCCGGCGCCCACCGTGCGGCCGCCCTCGCGGATCGCGAAGCGCAGCTGCTCCTCCATCGCGATCGGCGTGATCAGCTCGATCGTCATCTTCGTGTTGTCCCCCGGCATCACCATC
>WNGN01000196.1_pt1 | contig 66570 bp, 58 predicted proteins | sample 5400561 | NCBI WGS metagenome assembly WNGN01 (sample SAMN13153379, study PRJNA577476) | soil metagenome | isolation source: 115 cm soil or saprolite under Garry oak tree replicate 2 | place: USA:California | collected 2016-06-15 | reverse complement strand
CCTGAAGCTGTGGTTCGTGATCCGGCAGTACGGCGCCGAGGGACTGCGCGCCCACATCCGGCGGCACGTGGCCCTCGCCCAGGAATTCGCCGGTTGGGTGGCCGCGGACGACCGCTTCGAGCTGGCGGCACCTGTGCCCCTGAACCTGGTCTGCTTCCGCCACGTCGGGGGCGACCCGGCGAACCAGCGTCTGCTCGACGAGCTGAACGACTCGGGCAGCGTGTATCTGACGCACGCCCGCCTCGACGGCCGGTTGGTGCTCCGCCTGGCGATCGGGGGGACGTTCACCGAGCGGCGACACGTAGCGGCCGCCTGGCAGCTGATCCGGGACCGGGCCGGCGCGGCGGCTGCATGAGATCGATCATCGGCGTCGCCGGAGCGATCCTGCTCGCGACCGTGCTGTGGGACGCCTTCGAGACGATCGTGCTGCCGCGCCGCGTGAGTGGACGCTTCCGGCTCACGCGATTCTTCTACCGCGTCACTTGGCGCCCATGGCGGGTGGTCGCCGCGCTGCTGCCACGGCGGCAGCGCGAAGAGTTCCTCAGCTTCTATGGCCCGCTCTCGCTGCTGCTCCTGCTCGGCCTGTGGGCGACCGGCGTGGTCCTCGCGTTCGGGATGCTGCAGTGGGCCGCCGGGTCCGCGCTGATCATGACGGGGGCTGCACCCGGGTTCTGGACCGATGTGTACATGAGCGGCACCACGTTCTTCACCCTGGGGCTGGGCGACGTCGCGCCGCGGACCGGCCTCGCCAAGGCCCTCACGGTGGTCGAAGCGGGGACGGGCTTCGCGATCCTCGCCCTGGTGATCGGTTACCTCCCCGTGATCTACCAGGCGTTCTCCCGCCGCGAGGTGACGATCTCACTGCTCGACGCGCGCGCCGGGTCGCCCCCCACGGCGGGCGAGCTGTTGTGGCGCTACCGCTGGGACAAGAGCGGCGACGCGTTAGGCGAGCTGCTGCAGGAATGGGAGCGCTGGGCGGCCGACGTGCTGGAGAGCCACCTGTCGTACCCGCCGCTCGCGTACTTTCGCTCCCAGCACTACAACCAATCATGGCTCGGCGCGCTCACGACGATCCTCGACGCGAGCGCGCTGGTGATGGTGGGCCTCGAAGGAGGGTGCGTGCAGCAGGCGACGCTGACGTTCGCCATGGCTCGACACGCCGTCGTGGACCTGGCGCAGGTGTTCAACACGCCGCCCCCTGGTGCGCCAGGGCCGTCCCGGCTCGCCGACGCAGACTTCGCGCGGTTACGAGCGAGGCTGGCCGAGGGAGGCCTGCGCCTCCGCGACCCGGGCGATGCGAACGGGACCGGGCGACACCTCGCGGCGCTGCGCCAGCTGTACGAGCCGTATGTCGCCGCGCTCGCTCGCTATCTGGCCGTAACGCTGCCGCCGTGGGTGCGGTCGGTGGAGCGGCCCGACAATTGGCAGACGAGCCGGTGGCAGCCGCCGGCCAAGCTGCCGCCGCTCTAGAACGCCACCGTCAGTCCTGCTCGCGCCAGGCTTTGCTCGATCGGTGCGTCGATCTCCCCGGTGCCGCCCGGGTTGGTCTTGCGATCGATGCGCTGAAACTCGTAGCCGGCGGTGCCGTGCAGGCGGCCGGCGAGCCGCACGTCGAGCTCGAGCCCCAGGTCGATCGAGACCGGGGCGCGGCCGCCGCCCGAGAAGTGCGGCGCCGCGAGGTAATCGGCCCGGAACGACATGGTCGCCCCGGCCCCGATCTCGCTGAACGCGCGCGCGCCCACACGGACGGCGCCCACTGACTGCGCGTCGAACTCGGGATCCGCGCCGCGGTGCGTGACGCCCACCTCGACGCTGGCGTAGGCGGCCACATCGTAACCGACCCATCCATCTAGCTGCGTAGCCGTGAATCCGGTGTCAGCGCTGCTCCCGTTGGTGGGATCGAAGCTGACGCGCGACACCGCCGCCGCGGCGCTGAAGCGGCGATACCGCCACGACACGACGCCGCCGATGCCCGTGCCCTGATAGCGCAGCCCCGACGTGACCTCGCGGTAGCTCGCGAGCACGAACTGCGGCCCGAATGCTACCCGCTGCGCCAGCGCGGCCTGCGCGCCGAGCGCCAGGGCCAGGACGATGAGGGCCGTGCGCGTCACCGCGCGGCCCCCGACGGCTTCGGCAGCGGGACGATGGTGAGCTGCACCTGCTGGCGCCGCGTGACGTTCTCCTTCGCGATGTCCTGGTTGCGCCGCGCGACCTGCTCGTGCAGCAGCTTGTTGTAGAGGATGTTCCCCTGGGCCGCCCGGGCCGCGGGCTTGCGCAGCATCATCACGAACCCTGTGACCAGCGCGGCGCCTCCCACGATGCCCAGCTCGCGCTTCGAGCTCGACCCGAGGCTCGCGCTCTCGAGGCCGAGGGTGCCGACGAGCGCGCCCCCAGTATAAAGGAAAGCGAGCCCCACCGGCCGCCAGCTCTGGGGCGCGATCTCGGTCTCGGGGAGCTCCTGGTACCCGGGGAGGCTGGTCAGGTGGGGCAACGTATCGACGGTGCCGTGGACGATGCGCACCGGTTGCGACGCCGAGAAGCTGTTCTGCCCCGCGGTCGCGTCCACGACGATCAGCCAGTCGCCGGCGAGAACGGGATCCCCGTTCGGCAAGCGGGCCGGCCAGCGCACGTTCACGGTCCCCGTCACCACTGCGGAGTCGACGAGCAGCGAGGCGGCGCCGCTCACCGCCCGCGTGCGGACCCGGGCCGGGCTCGTCACCGTGAAGCGGATCGGCAGGCTTCCCTGGCCCCCCACGAACCGGGCGCTGTCCACCTTCAGCTGGCGCACCACGAGCACCTGTCCCAGGGCCGAGTAAAAGAGGCTCGTGATCTTGGGCGAGATACGCCGCGGGTCGAGCTCGCGATCGGGGTCGAGCAGGATCGTCTGCTTGAACGCGTCCACCGCCTTCACCTGCGAGTCGGTGGCGCTGTAGCCGAACCCGAGCAGCTCGTAGGCGCGCGCCTGATCGGGGCCGCTCATCCGCTCGAGCAGGGCGCGCCGCGCCAGCGCGATCGCTCGGGCGAAGTCGACGTTGTCGTACGCCTGGAGCGCCTGCCGCAGGGTGACGTTCTGGGGAGGCGTCTGCGCCCGAAGCGGCGTCGCGAGGCCCCCCCCGACTGCGAGTACGAGGAGCAGTCCGCTGCGCCGCATGCCTCAGCTCTCCGGGATGAGGGTGTAGACCTTGGGCACCGTGTTGCCCGCGTCCACCTGGACGACATCGCTGGCGGTCTTGTAGCCCTCGCGCTGGACACGAATCGTATGCCGACCCGGCTTGACAGGCCAGCGCACCACCGGGGTCGGCCCCGTGTCCACGCCGTCGATGTAGACCTCGCCGTACGGATTGGCGTTCACGGTGATGAACCCCTGGGCCTCAGCGACCGGGCCCGGCGGGGGAGACGGCGCGACCTGACGCCTGGAGCGGGGGCGCTCGGCGGGGGGCACGCGCACCGTGTCTTCGATCCGCACGGTATCGACGACGGGCGGGGGGGGAGGCGTCGGTTGGTCGGAGACGTTGCTTCGTCCGAGCGCGAGATACCCGCCCGCGGCGATCCCCGCCACGACCACTGCGCCGATCAGGACGCCCGCACGCGACTTACGCTTCGGCGCCGGCAGCGGAGTCGTCGGGGCGGCGGGCCCGGTGATCTCGGTCGGGGAGTCGGCCGTGACTCGTGCGCGGGGGCGGGCGGCCTTGCGGCCCTTTGCAGGAGCGGCGACGGGCTGCTCCGGCCACACCGCGGTGGCGAAGTCCTCCATCGTGGCGAACCGCAGGTCGGGATCCTTGGACATGGCGCGCGAGACGGCGGTGGCGAGGAACGGCGGCGCGGCGGCGTTCTTGGTGCTCGCGAGCGGCGGCTCCTCGAAGATCTGCTTGTAGAGGATGGTGTGCACCGAGTCGCCGCTGAACGGCAGCTCGGCCGTGATCATGCGGTAACCCACGACGCCGAGCGAGTACTGGTCGGCGCGGCCGTCCACCGGATGCCCTTTGGCCTGCTCCGGCGCCATGTAGTGGGGCGTGCCGATGATCATTCCGGTGGCGGTGAACCCGGTGGCTGCCTGCAACGCCTTGGAGATCCCGAAGTCGGTGAGCATCACGCGCCCGTCGTGGTCGAATATGATGTTCGCCGGCTTCACGTCGCGATGCACCACGCCGCGCTGATGCGCGTGGCCCAGCGCGCAGGCGGCCTCCCACAGGATCCGCTGGATGTCCGCGATCGCGAGCGGCTCTTTCTTTTCCAACAGGTCCTCGAGCGACGTGCCCGCGATGTACTTCATCACGAAGTAGTTGAGCCCGCCCTCGCTCTCCACCCGGTAGATCGGGATGATGTTGGGGTGGTCGAGCTTGGCGGCGGTCTTTGCCTCCTGCTGGAAGCGGCGCACCACCTGGTCGTCCTGGGCCACGTCGGGCGGGAGCACCTTGATCGCGACCTCGCGCTCGAGCGCCATGTCGTGGGCGAGGAACACGGAGCCCATCCCGCCCTTGCCCAAGAGCCGCTCGATCCGATACTCGCCCTCGATCAACCGCTGCAGGCGCTCGCGCAGCGCGTCAATGCTGCCGGTGTTGGGCGAGCCCTCCGCGCCCGAGACATCCGCGCCGCACGAGAAGCAGTACCGGCTGTTCTCCGGTATCGGCGTGTGGCAACGGTAGCACTCGACGGCGCCGTTGGTCACGGGCGGCGGGCTCGGACGAGGGGCGCGACCTGCGCCGCGACGCGGCCGCGCCGGGGCCAGTCCTTGGCGCGCGGCGGCGCGGGGGCGGTCTGGACGCTGGACGCGCCGGCTGCGGGCGCAGCGCCGGGCGGTGGGGCCGGCCACGGTCCCCCGGGGCAACCGGTCAGGACGTTGGCGACGCAGATCTCGTAGTACGTCGCCGTCCCGGCGAAATCGAGGACGACGGCATAGTAGTCGCCCGCCGCGAGCAGGGCCGTCCCGTTCACGTCCGAGCCGGCCGCGGTGTCCGCGAAGACGAGCTGCAGCGCCACGTCCCCCGGATTCGGGACCTTGAGGACGTAGAGATCGAGGTCTTTCAGCGAATCAGGGTGGATCCCGGCGAAGGCGTGCAGGCGAAACTGCACGGTGGTCAGGGCGGCTAGGTGGAAGCGGATCCAATCGATGTCGTGCGGATTCTCGATGGCGAGGGTATCCCTGAACGGCGACGCCGGCGCGCCACGGAGGTCCGCGGCGTTGCACGAATTGTCGTCTTCGTGCGCGTCGGCCGGGAGCTCGCTCACGTAGCCCTCGAGCACCACCAGTCCGTAGCGCGCCGCCTGCGTGTAGATGGCGATCGCATGGAGCACGCCCGGCGGTACACTCTTGAACGCCACGATCGTCGAGTCCCCGGCCGCCTCCGACGGGCCGAACCCCAGACCGTGGCAGTCGTGCGAGGTGGGCCCGAAGGTCCAGGAATCGGGGCCGATGACGTACGTCTGGTTGGGGCTGTCCCAGGCGAGCGAGTCGGTGATGAAGGTCGAGAACGTCTTGGGCACGGACGGCGCCGTGAGGATGATGGTCAGGTCGCGACCCGAAGTCTGGCTCAACCGGTACCAGTCGGCCCCGAACGTCTGGTCGCGCTTCAGCGGCTCGAAGAACAGCGCAGGGTTGAATATCAGGACCGGCGCGAGGATGGTGCCGGGCCACGGCCGCGCCGCGTCGAGGTCGAAGTTGTACGGCACAGTATCGTCCGGCTCGTAGATATCGCGCCTGACCACGATGGTCGTGTCGTGGTCGGACGTAACGACGCCGTTGCCGATGAAGATCGCCGTGTCCGGCTCCGCCGGGGGCATGAGCCAGAACGTCTGCCGGCCGTAGCCCGTGCTGTCGCGAGTCGCCGAGAAGGGATACGGGAAGAGGGGAGTGTTGTGGATCGTCGCCAGGACGACGTCGTCCGCGCCGGGGCCGAAGGCAGTCACGAGCGCGCCGTACCGGGCGAGCCCGGGCCGCAGACTGTCCACCTCGAGCGACGCCGCCACCCGCACCGTATCCACCGCCGACCGCGCATCCTTGTCGAAGTTCGCGGCCGCGGCGCGGATGTACACGGTCCCGGATTTGACGCCGGTGATGTGCCCCGCGTTGTCCACCGTCGCGATCTTGGGATCGCTGCTGGTCCAGACGAACGCAACGTTGGGGATCGCCACGGAATCCCCCGGCCCCCGCATCTGCCAGGCGGTGGCGGTGACGACGGTGTCGTTGCCCCGGATCAGGATCTTGAGGGGCGTGATGCTGACGTGCACCGCGCTGTCGTGCTCGGTGGGGTACACGCACGTTCCAACGGTTGCAGCAGTGAACAGCAGCGCCAGGGCGGCGAGGCGGCGACGGTGTGGCATGCGCCCGAGTCCGGCGGAGTTGGCCCTCAATCTAATATGCTCAGAGCCGCCCGCGGCGCTTCAGGTCGAGGTAGCGCGCCACGACCGCCTGCGCCGCACGCTCGGGCGGTACGTCCAGCACGAGCACACCGGCCCGCCGCATGTAGCCGAGCGCCTCCTCGCGCGCGCGCAACAGTTCCTCGGCCGCCGCCTTCCGGAACGCGTCCCGCTCGGCCGTCGGACGCAGCGCGGCGACGTGGTCGAGCTCCGGGTTCCGGAGCGTGACCGCGAGCGGCAGGTGGCGCGGCCGCAAGGACGCGACGTTCGCCACCAGCGCGTCGGACGCGAAGCGGTCGATCACGTCCGTGAAGAGCACGGTGAGCGCCCGTTTGCGATTGCGGGCCGCGAGATAGCGGAACGCGCCCGGGTAGTCCGACTCGACGAGCGTCGGCTCCACGACGGCGAGCACGTCGAGCGCCCGCTTCAGGCCGACCCGGCCGCGCTGCGGCGCGACGAAATGCTGCACCCCGTCCGCGAACGCCATCACCCCCACGTTGTCGTCGTGCTGCGCCGCGGCATAGGCCAGCTCGAGCGCCGCCTGCACCACGTAGTCGAGGCGCGACACGCCGGCGATGTCCGCCGTCAAGAGTCGCCCCGTGTCGAGCACGAGCAGCACGTGCTGGCGTCGCTCGGCTTCGTACTGGCGGGTGATGACCTTGCCGCGCTTTGCCGTGGCTTTCCAGTCGATGTGCCGCAGATCGTCCCCGGGCACCCACTCCCGCAGCGACTCGAACAGCCGGCCCTCGCCCAGGCGGCGCAGCGGTGTGATCCCCTGCTCGCGGCGGCGTCGCGCCTGGGCCACGGAGGCCCGAAGCCGGACCGACACGAGGGGCGGATACACGGCGGCCTCCCACGGCAGCGCCACCACGCCGCGACGCAGGCCCAGGCCGAGCGGGCCGATCGAGTCCACCACGAACGCCCCCCCCTCCGTGCCCGTTGCGCGTCCGCGCCGCACGGGCGTGACGGGGAGTGCTTCCCGCGTCTCGCCGCGGGGTGGGACCGTGAGCCGGCGGGGCGGCTGGGTGCCGCCCAGCAGGTCGGGCCGCACCTCGCGCACGCGCAGCCACGCGCGCCGCCGCGTGGCGTTGCGCCAGCGGTAGCCGACCTCGCCCCGGCTGCCCACCGAGAACGCGGGCGGCGCCTCGCGCGCCACGCCGAGTCCCCCGGGGCGGGGACGCACCGCGAGCGCGGCGTCGATCCACACGGCGCCGAGCAGCGCGACGTCGGCGAGCAACATCGCATCGAGACCCCACGGCACCCAGAACCCCAGGACGCCGAGCGCGGCGACGGCGGCGCCGGCCCAGAGCGCACGGCGCGTCAGGAGAATCACGCCGTCGGCACTTCCGTCTTGTCGAGGATCGTCTTGAGCGCCGCGTCGGCCGTGACGCCCTCGAGCTCGAGCTCCGGGGCGACGCTGACGCGGTGCCGCAGCACCGCGGGCGCGAGGTGCTTCACATCGTCGGGGATCACGTAGTCGCGCCCGTCGAGCAGCGCCGTGGCGCGCGCCGCCTTGAGCAGCGACACGCCCGCCCGCGGGCTCGCCCCGAGCGTGAGCGACGCGGCCTCGCGCGTGCCCCGCACGATCGCGGTGATGTAGGCCGAGATCTGCGCCTCCACCCGCACCGCTTCGACGGCCCGGCGCAGTCCCTCCAGGCCGTCCGCGTCCATCACCGGCGTGACGCCGTACGTCTCAGGCCGGTCGGCTTCGAAGCCCGCCACCGTGCGTGCGAGAATCCCCTGCTCGTGCTGGGCGTCGGGGTACCCCACGAGCACCTTGGTCATGAAGCGGTCGAGCTCGGCCTCGGGCAGCGGATAGGTCCCTTCGAACTCGACCGGGTTCTGCGTGGCGAACACCGTGAAGACGGCCGACAGGGGGTGGCCCACACCATCCACGGTCACCGTGCGCTCCTGCATCGCTTCGAGCAACGCGGCCTGCGTCTTCGCGGGCGCGCGGTTGATCTCGTCCGCGAGCACCAGGTCCGCGAAGATCGGGCCGGGCCGGAAGATGAATTCGTGCGTCCCGGTCAGCAGCGTGACGCCGGTGATGTCGGCGGGCATCAGGTCGGGCGTGAACTGGACGCGCTGGAACTTGACGTCGAGCGCCAGGGCCAGGGTGCGCACCAGCAGCGTCTTGGCGGTCCCGGGGACCCCTTCGAGCAGCACGTGTCCCCGCGCGAGCAGGCACACGAGGGCCTCTCGCGTCGCCGCCTCCTGGCCGAGCACCACAAGTTGCAGCGCCTCTAGGATGCGGCGCGCGTCCGCTGCGGGCGAAGCTCCTCCCACACGTCCTCCACGGCTTGGGCGGCCGCGAGCGCGCGCTCGGGGCCGCCGGGTTCGGTGATGATGCGCTGCAGCCGGCGCACGGCGTTGCGTCCGGCGGCGGTGGGGAGCGCGAGCTCGAGCGCCGCGAGCCAGGCGCGCTGCTCGTCGGGGTGCAGCACCCCGGCCCGACCGAGCCGGCGGCGCAGCCCGGCGACGGTGAGGCCGATCGACGTGTCCACCCCGGCCGCTCCCTCGAGGCCCGCGGCGAGCGCCTCGAGGTGCTCGAGCGGCGACCGGCGGCGCCGCTCGAGCACCGGCCGCGCCGGCCCGAAGCGCACCGCCGCCACCGCCAGCCCCGCGAGCCCCACCGCCACGAGCTGCAGCAGCGCCCACCCGCCAGGCGTCCCGGCGAGCCAGCCCACGAGGACCCCGAGGATTGAGCGCTCCTTGCCGAAGCCCTGGTGGTATTCGTCCCACGCCACGCGTCCACGCCGGCCAGGCACGAGCAGCGGCGCGATGAACTCGGGGACCTCGGTAGTGCGCCACGTCCGGTTGCGGAAGTAGCCGACGTCGGCCACCAGCGTGACGCTGCCGCCCCCCCGGCCCCCCCTGCCCCCCCCGCCCTGCGCCGCGAGGCGCACCGCCGCGGGCCGTCCGTCGCCCAGCCGCAGCAGCGTGTCCTGCGCCACGAAGCCGAGCGTCTCGCACTCGTTCTCCTCCACCTCGCCGCCGCGCCACCGCCGGCGCGCCTCGTCTCCCGGACCGCCGACCGGCTTCAAGTAGTCCGCGACCGGTGGCAGGACGAGACTTCCTTCCCTGAGGGGCGCCGTGACCGGGAAGCTGTCCGTCGCCACGAACCGCCTCGCGTTCGCAGTGCGCCACCCCATACAGCGCGTGAGGCCGCCGCCCGTGCCCGCCACGACGACGGCGCCCCCGCCCCGGACGAACCGCACGACCTGCGCGAGCTCGGCCGCCGCGAGTTCGAGCGGCGGGTCGAGCACCACGAGCACGGCCGGGCGGTGCCTGGCGTCCCGCTCCAGATCGAACAGCGGCGTGCGGCGTCGCTCGACGGGGATCCGCAGGCGGGCGAGCACCTCGTACGTCGCGCTGCTCCCGCGGGGGCCGCTGAGAAACGCCGACGCACGGAAATCGAAGTCGGGCGTCCCGCCGCCGCTCCGGTTGCCCGCCCACACCGCGACCCCCACGGCGAGCGCCAGCAGCAGGACGAGCCAGATCTCAAGCCGCCGCAACATGCTCGAACACCAGCTCCGCTTCGGCCGCGAACTCGTGGTACGCCCGCTCGTCGCACGGGACGGCGCCGAAGAGGTGGCGGTACAGACGCCCGACCAGATCGGCGAGCGACGCGCGACCCGAGGGGTCGAGGCGCGCTTCGCCGACGTACTCCGCGGGCGTCTTGGATGGACGGAACTTGATCGCCTCTCGGGCGTCGAGGTCGAGCACGACGGCCACGAAGCGGTGCGCGAGCGCCTCGGTGTAGCGCCCGGCGCGGGCCAGGGCGTCGGCGCGCTCCCGGTGGGCACGCGCATCCTCGAGCCGCAGTCCCCCAACGGTGCCGCCCGGTGTCGGCGTGCGCGCGGTCGGTCGCGTGACGCGCCAGACGACGTAGGCCATGTGGGCGAGCATCGCGACCAGCGCCAGGCTCAGCACGGCGACGAGCAGCTTGAACGCGGCGGGATGATTCTCCTGGGTCCGCCCCAGCCAGTCGAGCACCCGCCCCACCAGCTCGAAGAGCCACTGCAGCGGGCTCCGACCGGAGACCCAGCGGTACTCCGGGCGCGCGAACACCTCCGCGACGGCACGCCGCAGCGAATCCGGCGCGACCGCCTGCGCCAGGGCGGCCAGCTCCGGCGTCAGACGATCCCCAGCCGCTGGCCCAGCACCTGCAGATCGAACGCCTCCCGGCGCACCCGCAGGTCGTAATACATCAGGGTGATGACGGCCGCGATCACCGGGGCCAGGATCAGGGGCAGGATCACCGCGGCCACGGTGAGCACGATGCCCGCCACTGGCGCGGTCTTCATCACCACGTTGGCGATCCCCTGCAGCACCTGGGACGGCAGAATGTTGCACAGCAGGAACGCCACCACCGCGAGCCCCAGGACCTTGAGCTTGAAGTCGCGCGTCAGCTCCCACGATCGCCCGAACGCGTCGAACGAGCTGCCCAGCTCCTCGAGCACGACCACGGGCGTGGTCACGCCGTAGCCGCAGGCCACGAAGATGGTGAACCAGAGGGCCGCGCACGCGAGCACGAAGACCAGCAGTATGCCGACGCCGCTCCCCTTGAACACGGCCCCGGAGATCCCCACAACCACACCGGCCCCGATCATGATGAGTCCCAGCACGATCGCCTTCCCCAACCCGACGGCGATGAGGGGCAGGATCTTCGAGAGCCCGAGCGCGAGGGCGTCATGCAGCCGGGGGTCGCGGCCGAGGTAGGAGTCCGAGATGATCCGGATCGTGCCGGCGGTCAGCACCAGCGTGGCGGCGTAGTAGACGATCACCACCGGGACGAGGTACAGCAGCGTCCGCAACGCGTTCGTCAGGTCGCCGAGTGCCCGCAGGTCGCCGAACGCCCGCAGGCCGACGTACACGAAGAGCACGACCGGCACGGAGAGGGCGACCAAGGCGAGCTTCAGAAACAGCCCGAAATGACGGCGGTAGATCATGAGGGAGCCGTCGAGGATCTCCCCGAAGTTCATGGGACGGATGTCGGCCATCTGCCACTCGCTCCGATAGCGGGGTGGCGATAAGATGGGGACGTGAACGCGCCCGCGCGAGACCAGCCGGAGCCGGCGGCGACCCTGCGGCAGCAGCTCGGCATCGAGACACCCGAGCATGTCGCGGTCCACTTCGAGCTCGCGGGTGTCGGGTCGCGGACCGCCGCGGCGCTCCTCGACACCGTGGTCGCGGTGTTCGCCCTCGTGCTGCTCGGCTGGGCCGCCGTCGCCCTCCTGGGCGGCGGGGGCGGAACGCTCGCGCGCTGGTTGATCGCGCTCCTCATCCTCGCCTTCACGTTCGGACTGCTCGGCTACTTCGTCCTGCTCGAGGCGTTGAACGGCGGCCGCACGCTCGGCAAGCAGGCGGTCGGGATCCGCGTCGTGATGGAGACCGGTCACCCGGTCACCGCCACCGCCGCCGTGGTGCGCAACCTGTTCCGCCTGATCGACTGCTACCTGCCCGTCCTGCCGTTCCTGCCCGGGCTCGCGATGATCTTCCTGCACCGGCGCAACCAGCGGCTCGGAGACGTGGTGGCGGGCACGATCGTGGTGCGCGACCGCCCGACCGAGTGGAGCCTCGGCGCCGTGCCGGCCGCGCCCGACGAGCCCCTCGAGGCCGGCCCGCCGGACCTGTCCGACGACGAATTCCGCCTGCTCGACCAGTTCCTGGCCCGCGCCGGCGAGCTCGACCCGGCGGTGCAGACGCGGCTCGCGACCGAGCTCGCACGCCGCTTCCAGGAGCGAGTCCCGCGGCGTACCGCCGACGCGGACGCCTTTCTCGCCCAGCTCCACGCCGAGGAGCAACGCAAGCGACGCAGCCGGTTCGGCACCCGGGCGCAGGCGGGCGCCGTCGGCCGTACCACCGTCACGGCCGAGCGTTTCGTCGAGCGCAAGCGGGAGGCGTGGGAGCAGTTCTACCGTCTGGCGAGCCAGGTCGAGCGCTCCGGCGTGAGTCAGCTGGCGTCCGATGAGATCCCGGCGTTTTCCGCCCGGTACCGGGAGGTCGCGGCCGACCTGGCGCGCGCCCGCACCTATCGCGTGGACCCGCGCGTGATCGAGTATCTCGAGCGCGTGGTGAGCGCGGGCCACAACGCGCTGTACCGGGCGCGGGGACGGCGCCGGGCGCCCCTGTTCCGCCACCTGGTCCGGGATTTCCCGGCGGCGGTGGTCCAGTCGTGGGGCTACGTGCTTGCCGCGTTTCTCCTGTTCGCGGTGCCCGGGGCGATCGGGTACGCGATCATCCGCGCGCACCCGGAGCAGGCGGAGGAGTTGCTGCCGCCGGTGATGGTCAGCCGCGCCGAGCAGGCGGCGGAGCGCCAGGCGAAGGGGCTGGGGTACGCCCAGTCGCGCGAGGAAGACCTACCGGTGATCGCGTCCGCGATCATCAGCAACAACATCAGCATCGCGTTCTGGGCGTTCGTGGGCGGAATCCTCGCCGGGCTGCCGACGGTGCTGGTGCTCGTCACCAACGGCCTGAGCCTCGGGATGGGGTTCGGCCTGTTCGTCAACTATCACGCCGGCGGCTATCTCGCGACGTTCGTGGCGGGGCATGGCGTGCTCGAGCTGACGGCGATCTTCATCGCGGGCGGGGCCGGGTTCCGGGTGGCGGGCGCGTTGCTCGTGCCCGGAGACCGCACGCGCCGGGACGCGCTCGTCGTCGAAGGCCGGATCGCCGCGCGCATGGTCGGCGCGGTCGTGACGCTGCTGGCCATCGCGGGCACGATCGAAGGGCTGCTCTCGGCGAGCGATGCGCCGGCGGGCTTGAAGTACCTCACCAGCGCCCTGTCCGTCGTGTTGCTCGCGATCTACGGCGCGAGCGGCTTGGGGTATCTGCGCGCCACCGCTAGGCCCGGAGCCCCAGCTGCCGGCTGAGCACTTCGAGGTCGAAGCCTTCCTTGCGGACCCGAAGATCGTAGTAGAAGAGAGTGAACACGCACGAGATCAGCGGATAGATGAGCAGTGACACGAACGCGGCGAGCAGCGACACGAGGGCGTCGAGCCCCCCCGCGAGCGCCGCTACGAACCCGCCGAGCGCCCCGGCGCCCAGGAAGACCAACAGGATCAGGGACACCGAGACCACCCACAGGACCAGCGCCTTCAACTTGAATCCCTTGGTCAGATCCCACGAGCGGCGCAGCGCGTCCCCCGCCGAGCCCGACTCGAGCGCCGCCACTTCGGCCGCCACGGAATAGCCGCAGGCCACGACGACCCCAGGGATGACGAGGGCGATTAACGCCAGGAAGGTCAGGAGACCCCCCAGGAGGTTCGCCCCGAAGATGGCGCCGAGCCTGCCGCCGGCGAAGCGCAGCGCGTCGCCGAGCCGGGGCGTCCTGCCGAGGTAGGCCTCCGAGACGATGCGCACGGTCGCCCCGGTGACGAGCATGCTGCCGATCGCGGTCAGCACGCGGTCGAGGAGGTTCAGCCCCGGGTGTCGCAAGGTGCCGCCCGCCAGGTCCATGTAGACGTCCATGGCCGTGGGGAGGCCCTCGCACGCGACCGCGATCCCCAGGATGAGGGCGAAGTGGCGCCGCAGCAGCGCGAGCGACCCGTCGAGGATTTCCCCGACTGACAGCGGACGAAGCTGATACGTCATCGCCACCGATTCCGGCGCGCGGGCCAGCGTAGCCAGCGCGGGCTGGTCCACACCAGCCGGCGGACATGCCACCGCCGCGCCGCGGGGGAGAAGCGCGGCCGGTGCCGCCGACTCACGCGTCCACGTGTTGCAAAATCTGGCGCATCTTGCGCGCCAGCGCCTCGATCTGCTTCAGACTCCCCACCGTCTCCGCGTCGAGTTGCTCGGCGTTGAGCAGCAGCAACTGGGTCTCCGCGAGGATCGCAGCCAGCGGGTTGGACAGGTCGTGCCGAAGCGTATGCAGCCGGTCGCGCGCCTCGGCCATCAGAGCAGCGAGCGGTACAAGTCGCGCAGGTGGTGGTCCCGCAGATCGCGCACCGACTGCCACAGGTCCTGCTCCGACGTGGCGCAGAAGATTTCCGCCGTGGACCGTTCGGCCTCGGTATCCGGAGCCCCGAACAGGACCCGGCCCCGCCAGACGCCGTCCTCGGTGCGGCGCACCTGGAGGCGGATGGCGATGAGTTGTCCGTCGAATCGGATGGGGGGAAGGTCGTGAACGACCGCTTCGCTCGAATCGGCTGGGTTGTAGCGTGCCGGTTGTGCGGGCATGCGGCGCCCTAGGGCTGGTTTGTGCAAAGATATACGAACGGCGGACTTACGCAATACTCTGAGGTGCCAGGTGTCAGGTGTCTGGTGTCGGGGACGCACCCCTGACACCTGGCACCTAGCACCCGGCACCTAGATGCGGAACGGCACCGGCGCGAACGTGACGAGGAAGAGGATTAGTCCCGCCCACGCGAGTCCGCGGCGCGACGGCGGGAGCGGGCGGTGCGCGTCGAGCACGGGAGGGTGACCGAGCCGGCCGCGCGACAGGAGCAGCACCAGCAGCCCCCACAGCAGCCACCCGCGCCAGTACCAGCCTAACAACAGGATCAGCGTCCAGAACGCAAGAGCGATCCGCTGGTGCCACCGCGGCAACGCCGCGTAGAGGACGTGCCCGCCGTCGAGCTGCGAGATCGGCAGGAGATTGTACATGGTCACGACGATCCCCAGCCAGCCGGCGAACGCCATCGGGTCGAGCAAGATCGCGGGCGCCGAGCCGTGGACGAGATGGCGCAACATCAGCGTGAGGAGCGAGTCACCTACGGCGACCGTGTCCGTCCCCATGGCGACGAGCATTCCCGCGTCCGGTCCGTGGCCCGGGAGGGCGTGACTGAGTCGCAGTCCCAGCCACAGCACCGGGATGGCCACGACGAGTCCGGCGATCGGCCCCGCGATCCCGACGTCGAGGAGCTGGCGGCGGTCCGACACCAGCGTGCGCAGCCGGATGAACGCTCCCATCGTGCCGATCGACCACGGCACGAACGGGACCGGGATGAAATAGGGTGGGGACACGTCGAGGTGATATCGCCCCGCCGTGAGATAGTGCCCGAGCTCGTGGCACAACAAGATCGCCAGCAACGGGACCGAGAATCGCAACCCCGTCGCCCAGGCCTGCAGGAAGTGGCGCGGGAACGCGTAGGTGCCGGTGATCAGCGCAAACGGGTTCGGATCGAAGGGGATCCTGCCGTCGAACACCGCGCCCACGAACGTCGTCGTAAAGAGCGTGGCGAGGAACAACGCCACGTGCAGCCCCCAGCGCTCGCGCCGCCGCGTCAGCCGCCGGGTGAGCACCAGGTGGCGCCCGTCCGGCTCGTCCGACCAGTAGTAGCTCCCCGGCCAGTGCGCCAGCGCGGCCGCGAGCGCCGCCGAGGGGCCGGCGTGCCCCGGATGTACAAGCGCATCAATGACTTCCCGGTCCGGCAGGGGGGTCGTCCGCCATGCCAGGAGGAACTCGCTCAGATCCATCGGCGCTCTTGACTCGGGGTTCGGGGCGTCCTACTATAGCTCACTCGCACTCCTTCGAATCGAATTCCCAAGATTCCATTTTCAACGCGCTCACTCCCCTACCCCGGGGTCTCGCCCGCCGTAGAGCAACGGAGCAAAGGCACACGTGGATATCGCTGAATTGAAGCGGAAATCCGTCGCGGAACTGCACGCGATGGCCGAAACCCTGAACATCACCAACTACTCAGGGCTCCGCAAGCAGGATCTCATCTTCCGTATCGAGCAGTCGCTCCTCGACTCCGACACCGTACTGCGCGGCGAGGGCGTGCTGGAAATCCTCCCCGAGGGCTACGGCTTCCTGCGCAGCCCCGATTGGAATTACCTGTACGGCCCCGACGACATCTACGTGTCGCCCAGCCAGATCAAGCGGTTCGACCTCCGCACCGGCGACACGATCATGGGGCAGGTGCGACCACCCAAGGAAGGCGAACGCTACCTGGCGCTCCTCAAGGTCGAAACCGTCAACGGCGAGGAGCCCGAGAAGGCGAAGCACCGCGTCGCGTTCGACAACCTGCGGCCGCGCTATCCCGAGGAGCGCATCCGCCTCGAGCGCAAGGACGGCGACCTCTCGATGCGAGTCATCGACATCCTCAGCCCCATCGGGAAGGGTCAGCGGGGCCTGATCGTGTCGCCGCCCAAGGCGGGCAAGACGATCCTCCTCCAGAAGCTCGCCAACTCCATCATCGAGAACCATCCCGAGATCTACCTCATCGTGCTGCTGATCGACGAGCGGCCCGAGGAAGTGACGGACATGGAGGAGAACGTGAAGGGGCCGAACGTCGAGGTGATCTCCTCCACGTTCGACGAGCCGGCGGACCGTCACGTCCAGGTCGCCGACATGGTGATCGAGAAGGCGAAGCGGCTGGTGGAGCACGGCAAGGACGTGGTGATCCTGCTCGATTCGATCACCCGGTTGGGCCGGGCCCACAACGTGGTCGTGCCGCATTCGGGCAAGATCCTGTCGGGCGGCGTGGACGCGAACGCGCTCCAGAAGCCGAAGCGCTTCTTCGGCGCGGCCCGGAACATCGAAGCGGGCGGCTCGCTCACCATCATGGCCACGGCGCTCATCGACACCGGGTCGCGCATGGACGAGGTGATCTTCGAGGAGTTCAAGGGCACGGGCAACTCGGAGGTCATCCTCGACCGCCGGATCGCCGAGCGGCGCACCTTCCCGGCGATCGACGTGCAGCGCACCAGCACCCGCAAGGAAGAGCTGCTTCTCACGAAGGAAGAGCTCAACAAGGTCTACCTGCTCCGCAACTTCCTCGCCGACATGCCCCCCGTCGAGGCGATCGAGTTCCTGCTCGAGCGACTCAAGCGCACGAAGAACAACGTGGAGTTCTTCGGGACGATGTCGCAAGGATGACGGGTAGAAGGTTGGAAGGAGGGAAGGTTGGAAGAGAGGACTGACATTCCAACTTTCCAACAGTCCAACTTGCCATCCGCCGGTCGCTTGCTCGCTGTCGACTGGGGCGAGAAGCGCATCGGCGTCGCGCGCTCCGACGAATCCCAGACGCTCGCGCAACCGCTCACGACCCTGACCCGCCGGGCCGGCAAGCGCTTCCCCATGCGCCAACTGGTCGCCCTGCTCGAGACCCATGCGGTGACGGGCGTGGTCGTGGGCCTGCCGCTCGACGAGCGGGGCGACGAAGGCGCACCCGCGCGATCGGCCCGCCAGCTCGCCGCCGCCATCGGCCGGCAGACGGGGCTGCCGGTGGCGCTGTGGGACGAGCGGTTCACCACGGCGCGCGTGCTGGCGGCGGTGCGGGAGATGGGCGGGGAGACGCGGGGGCGGAAGGACGACGTCGACGCGCTCGCGGCGGCGCTGGTGCTGCAGCACTATCTCGACGCGAGGCGGGGGACGGCGACGTGAGAAAGCCAAAGTCGGAACGCGGAACTCGGAACGCGGAACAGTGGCGCAGAGTGCTGTTCCGCGTTCCCAGTTCCGCGTTCCGCGTTCTCCTCCCCCTCTCATTCGTTGCCTGCGGTTCCCCCGACGGCCCCCACGTCACCGTCACCATCCCCTCGGGCGCTACACTCGACGCCGCCGTCGACTCCCTCGCCGCGAGCGGCGTGATCGGTCATCCCGGCCCGTTCCGGCTGTACGCCAAGCTGCGCGGGCTCGGCGGCTCCCTCAAGAGCGGCGTGTATCTGCTGCGCCAGGACGAGTCGTGGGCGGACGTGGTGGCGGCGCTGGAGCGCGGTCGCGGGGTCGAGCAGCGCTGCATCGTGCGCGAGGGGCTGCGACTCGCCGAGGTGGCGGACGTCGCGCAGCAGGAGCTCGGGATCCCCCGCGATTCGTTCATCGCCGCCGCCCAAGACGCCGCGCTGCTCGCCGGGCTCGGCCTCCCCGCCGGGACGACGAGCGCCGAAGGCTACCTGTTCCCTACGACGTACCTGCTGCCGCTGCACATGGGGGCGCGCGAGCTCGTGCAGGTGATGACGCACCAGTTCATCGGGCAGTGGACGCCGGAGTGGCAGGCGCGGCTCGATTCGCTGCACTTGTCGCGGCACGAGCTGGTGACGTTGGCGTCGATCATCGAGGCCGAGGCGCGTTACGGTCCCGACCGGCCGTTCATCTCCGCGGTGTACCAGAACCGGCTGCAGCGCCGGATGCGGCTCGAGGCGGACCCCACGGTCAGCTACGCCTACGGGCGACGGCTGAAGCGGGTGTGGGAGAAGAACCTGGCGGTGCGGTCGGCCTACAACACCTACCTCCACGCCGGGCTGCCGCCCGGACCGATTGGCCAGCCGGGACGCGCCAGTCTCGTCGCGGCGCTCTACCCGGCCGACGTGCCGTTCCTGTACTTCGTGGCGCAGCCCGACGGGAAGCACATCTTCTCGGCGACCTACGCCGAGCACGAGGCGGCGATCCAGCGCGTCAAGCAAATGCAGCGCGCAGCGCGCGCGTCGCGGCGGCAGGGTCGTTAGCCTCCCCACCCCACACGGCCCCGATGACGGCGACGCCCGCCGCTCCGGCTTTCGCGAGTGCGCCGACGTTGGCCGGGGTGATCCCTCCGATCGCGATCACGGGGAGCCCGCCCGGCGCGAGCCGTGCCAGCGCCGCGAACCCCTCGGGTCCGAGCGGGGTCCCGGCGTCCGCCTTGTTGCCGGTAGCGAAGCAGGGACCCACGCTCCAGTAGTCCGCGGGCCAGGCGCCCACCCGTGCGGCTTCGGCGGGCGACCCCACCGAGATGCCCAGGACGAAGCCGTGGGGCAGATGGGGCCGCAGCCGATCGAGCGGCGGGTCGTCCTGACCGAGGTGGGCACCAGCCGCCCCGGCGGCGAGCGCGACGTCCACTCGATCGTTGACGATCACGGGGACGCTCAGCGCGCCGACCAGCGCCCGGGCGAGCGCGAGGGTATCGCGCGGCGGCGCGTCCTTCATCCTGACCTGCACCATGGTCGCCCCCGCCCCCCCCGCGACCGCCCGGCGGCAGGCGTCCACGACGGACCGCCCCTTGAGAAGCGCGGCGTCCGTGATCACCATCAAGCGCAACTGATCGGCGAGAGCCATGAGCAAAATCCTGCGCGGGCTGCGCGGCGCGACGACCGCGGCGGCCAACACCCGGGAAGCGATCCTCGAAGCCACGGCGGAGCTGTTGCGCGCGCTCCAGGAGGCGAACGGATTCCAGCCTGACGAGGTGGAGAGCGCGATCTTCACGTCCTCGCCCGATCTCACGGCCGAGTACCCGGCGCGGGCCGCGCGCCTGCTGGGCTGGCGCGACGTGCCGCTGCTCGGCACCGCCGAGGTCGCCGTGCCCGATGGCCTGCCGCGCTGCATCCGCGTGCTGCTGCACTTCTACACAGCCAAACCGCAGCGCGAGCTGAAACATATGTACCTGCGCGACGCGGCCAAGCTGCGGCCGGACCGGCGCGGGCCGTGACGACGGCCACCGCCTCGCGCAGCGTCGTCGTCTCCGCGAAGGGGGCCGCCCGCTGGCAGGGGGGTCACCCCTGGATCTATCGGACCGACCTGTACGACGAGCCGCGGGATGCACCGGGCATCGTTGCGGTCACCGACCGCCGCGGCCGGCACCTCGGCCAGGCCTTGTATTCTCCCAAGTCGGAGATCCGGCTGCGGTTGCTCACGCGCGGGCGCGAGCCGATCGACGCCGGCTGGTGGAGCGAGCGGATCGCGGCGGCGGCGGCCCGGCGGGCCGGCATCCCCGCCACGGCGTACCGCGTGGTCCACGCCGAAGGCGACGGGCTGCCGTCGCTGGTCGTGGACCGCTACGGGCCGTACGTCGTCGCCCAGCTGCTCTCCGCCGGGCTCGAGCAGGCGCGGGAAGACGTCGTAGCGGGCATCCGCAGGGCGCTCGCACCCGAGGGCATCCTGCTTCGCAACGACGCGCCGATCCGGCGCCATGAAGCGCTGCCGCTCGAAGTGGTCCCGGCGTTCGGCGGCGTGCCCGACACGCTCGCCGTGGAGGAGCACGGAATCCGCTACCTCGCCGCGCCCCACACCGGCCAGAAGACGGGCGCGTTCCTCGACCAGCGCGAGAACCGCGTGCTCGTGGCCGAGCAGAGCGGCGCCGGCCGTGCCCTCGACCTCTTCACCTACCACGGGTCCTTCGCGCTGCACCTGGCGCGCCGCGCGCGCGAGGTGATCGCCGTGGATTCGAGCGCCGACGCGCTGACGCGGGGACGCGAGAACGCCGCGCTCAACGGACTCGCGAACATCGCGTGGCGCGAGGCCAACGCCTTCGACCTGCTGCGCGAGCTCGAGCGCCGGGACGAGCGGTTCGACACGATCGTGCTCGACCCACCCGCATTCGCGAAGACCAAGCAGAGCGTCCCCCGCGCGCTCGCGGGCTACAAGGAGATCAACCTCCGCGCGATGCGGCTGCTCACCTCCGGCGGCGTGCTCTTCACCTGCTCCTGCTCCTATCACGTGAACTGGGCGGCCTTCGCGGACATGTTGGCGGACGCCGCGCGCGACGCCGGGCGCCGCCTCCAGCTCCTCGCCCAGACGGGCGCCGCCCAGGATCACCCCGAGCTCGTCAACGTGCCGGAGACGGGCTACCTGAAGGGCGCGCTGCTCCGGGCCGTTGACTAAACCACGGTCCCTTACAACCTTGCAGTCCTGCCCATGCCGGCGTCCGCCCTAGTCCGCCGCGTGCTATTCGGCCTCCTCGCCGCCAACCTGGTGGTCGTCGGGGCCAAGCTCGCTGTCGGCGTCGCGTCGGGGTCCCTGGCGGTGTTCGGCAGCGCCCTCGACTCCTCGGTCGACGCGCTCAACAACGTCCTCGCCCTGATCGTGGTGCGCGTGGCCGCCAAGGCGCCCGACGAGGACCACCCCTACGGCCACGGCAAATTCGAAACGCTCGGCGCCCTCGCCATCGTCGGCTTCCTGTCGGTCACCTGCTTCGAGCTGGTGCGTGGGGCCGTCAACGACCTCGCGAGCGGGACCCGGCGCGTCAGCGTGAGCGACATGCAGCTCGCCGTGCTGGTGCTCACGCTCGGCGTCAACGTGGTGATCGCCTGGTACGAGCACCGCCGCGGCGCCGAGCTCGGGAGCGAGCTGCTCGTCGCCGACGCGGCGCACACCCGGGCGGACGTCTTCATCACCGTCGGCGTGCTCGCGGGCCTGCTGTTCGCCCGCCAGGGCCTGTGGTGGATCGACCCCGCGATCGCCATCGTCGTGGCCTGCATCATCGTGCTCGTCGCCTACCGAATCCTGGTCCGCACGATTCCCGTGCTCGTGGATCAGCGGGCCATCCCCACGCGGCACATCCAGGAGACCGCGCAAGCGGTCCGCGGGGTGAAGAGCGCCTACGCGATTCGCTCGCGCGGGCCCTCCGACCTGCGCTACGCCGAGGTCACGATCGCCGTGGACCGCCACGCCGACGTGGAATCGGCCCACGCGATCGCCGATGAGGTGGAGGACCGGCTGAAGCGCGACCTGCAGCTGCACGAGGTGACCGTGCACATCGAGCCGTGCTGAGCCTCTCCCAGGCGCAGCCCTCCCGCGCGGTCCACCGGCCGCCCCGCTCGCTCAAGCAGGAGTACCACGAGTTCCTGCTCCAGCGCATCGAGGAGTACAAGAACGCCCTGGCGCGTGAGGAGCTGCTCGAGATCGGCGACGAGGCGGTGCGCGAGCTCGAGGAGAACGCCGCAGGGCAGTACCTGCTTACGGAGGTGCTGCTGCTCGAGCACGTGGACCGCATCATCGCGCGGCGCCTACGGCTGCCCGCCTTCCCGCGCTGGCGGGTGAAGCACCGCGCGCTGCGCGCGGCGCAGCGCGAGCCGACCCACTGGGGCCTCGAGGCGGACGGCCCGCTCGTCGGCTACGCCCGGCGCCTCGAGCCCGGCGACCTGGCGGTCGTGGTCGGCGCCGCAGCGCTCCCCAGCGCCCTCTTCATCGCCGCCCACGATGCCGAAGTCTTCGTCCTCGACCAGGACCTGAGCGCGATCGAGGCCGCTGAGAGCCGCGCCGTGAGCGAGCAGCTGGCCGGCCGGTTTCAGGCGCTCGTCATTCACTTCGGCAGCTGGTTCCCGGACGTGGCGCCGAGCGTCGTGGTGATCGATCCCGCGGCGCTCGCTACCGCCCGGGCGCGCGACCGCACCGCGCTGATCGCCGAGCTGCAGACGCGCACGCGGAGCGGCGGCGTCCACATCGTCCTGCCCAGCCCGCCCCCGCCCGCCGCCCATGTCATCCCGCTCGCCCCCGAGGCGCTGCAGGCCCTGTACAACGGCTGGCAGATCACGCGCCGCCGCCGCGCCAAGACGGGCGCGGGCTTCACCGCGCTCAAGCCCGAGCGTCAGGCGGACACAGCGCTGAACGTGTCGGACTAACCACTCCGCCCCACCGCCCCGCACGTTACACGTTGCAGGACGCCAAGTTGCACGCAGCGGCGCGTGGCAAGCGCTTTGCTTCGTGAAACATCTACCTGCAACGTGCGACGGGTTCACAATGACCAGCTTGCCCCTAGTTCTCGACGACGACGAGCCCATCGGCATCATCCTCCGCACCGGCCGGCCGATCCTGCGCCCTGCGAAGATCTGGGCGTACTGCTGGTTCACGGACGAAGCGGAAGCGGGCGACCACACGCACCGCCATCTCCCCGAGCACATAGACTGACGCGCTAAGCAGTTAGCCGCCCGCCGGTTGCCGCGCTCCCTGTTGCCGCCTAATCTTCACGGAGCATGGCGACCCTCACCATCAACGGCAGTCCCGTCTCCGCCGATCCCGAGCAGACGATCCTCGAAGCTGCCCGCGCCGCGGGGATCGCGGACATCCCCACCCTGTGCTGGTATCCCAAGCTGCCGCTCGTCGGGAACTGCCGCATCTGCCTGGTGTCGGTCGAGGGGCAGGGCAAGCTGCTGCCGGCCTGCGCGACCAAGGTCGCGGACGGGATGGTCGTGCAGACCGAGTCGCACGCCGCGGTAGAGAACCGCAAAGGCGTGTTGCGCCTGCTGCTGGAGCGCTACCCAGGCGATCACCTGATCAACGGTGGGCGCGCCCAGCCCCGCAACGAGTTCGAGCAGTACGTCGTGCGCTACGGGGTCGTGCCCACCCCGCTCGCTCAGCGCGACCTGCCGCTGCGCCACGGGGACGAGCGGCCGGGCGACCCGATGATCCGCCACGACATGAGCACCTGCATCCTGTGCACGCGCTGCGTGCGGGCGTGCGAGGACATCCAGGTGGTGGGGGTGCTCGACGTGGCCCAGCGCGGCGAGCACGTCGAGATCATCGTCGGGGCGGACGGCGATCCCGACAAGGCGGGGTGCACCTGGTGCGGGGAGTGCGTCCGGGTATGCCCCACCGGGGCGATCTTCGAGGTGATGCCGCGGGAGCGCTTCGCGCCCGAGCAAGTGCGGCATCCGGAGCGCGTCGTCCGGTCGGTGTGCCCGTACTGCGGCGTCGGCTGCCAGGTCGACCTGCACGTCGCGGACGAGAAAGTGATCCGCGTGACGTCTCCCGACATCGAGCTCGACACCCCCAACCAGGGCTCGACGTGCGTCAAAGGCCGCTTCGGCTACGACTTCCCGCAGCATCGCGACCGCCTCACGCGGCCCCTCATCCGCAAAGGCTGGGTGAAGGCGGCCGGCCGCTGGGTGTGGCGCGGATCCACCGGCGAGGAGCGCCGGGGCGGCCCGTGGCAGACGATCGAGCGCGAGGGCCAAAGCGCCAAGCCGGCCGGCCCGCCACGCTCCGTCGGCAAGTCGCTGCGCGAGCTGCCGCTGCTCGAGCGGCTGGACATGGACATCCGGGACCGCGTCGCCACCCCGCCGTCGTGGTACGAGCCGTTCCGCGAGGCGACCTGGGAGGAGGCGCTGGAGCTCGTCAGCCAGGAGCTGTCGCGCATCAAGGGGGAACACGGCGGCGACGCCCTCGCCTGCTTCTCCTCGGCCAAGTGCTCCAACGAGGAGAACTACGTGCTGATGCGGATGTTCCGGGCGGCGCTGGGCACGAACAACATCGACCACTGCACGCGGCTCTGCCACTCGACCTCGGTGGCGGCGATGCAGCGGGCGCTGAACACGTCGGCGGCGTCGGGCTCGATGCGCGAGGTGGAGCACGCGGCAGACGTCATCTTCATCGCGGGCGCGAACACCACCGAGTCGCACCCCGTCTTCGGCGCGGCGATCAAGCGCGCGCACGAGCGCGGCGTCAAGCTCGTCGTCGCCGACCCGCGCCGCACCGAGCTGGCCGGGCGCGCGGACATCCACCTCCAGATGCTGCCCGGCACGGACGTGGCGCTGTTCAACGCGATGCTGAACCACATCCTGGCCCGGGGCCTCGAGGACAAGGAGTTCATCGCGCGCCGCACCCACGACTTCGCCACCGTGCGGGAGTCGGTGCGGGCCATGACTCCGGACGTCGCGGCCAAGATCACCGGCGTTCCAGCGGACAAGATCCGACGCGCGGCGGAGATCTACGCCCGGGGGCCGAAGACGAGCACGCTGTGGGCGATGGGCCTGACGCAGCACGCCAACGGCACGGACCTCGTGACGTCGCTCCTCAACCTCATGCTGGCGTGCGGCATGATCGGCCGGTGGGGCGCCGCGATGATGCCGGTCCGCGGGCAGAACAACGTGCAGGGAGCGTCCGATGTCGGCGCCATCCCGTTCGTCTACACCGACTACCGCTCGGTCAAGGATCCCACGATCCGCGCCGAGTACGCGCGCACCTGGGGGGTGGCACCCGAGTCGCTCTCGTTGAAGCAGGGGCTCATGGTGACCGAGATCGTGAAGGAAGAGAGCGGGGTGCGGGGCATGTACATCATGGGCGAGAACCCCATCATCTCCGACCCGGACATCGCGCACGCCGAGCAGTGGTTCCGGGAGCTCGAGTTCCTCGCGGTGCACGACCTGTTCCTCACGGAGACCGCGCGCTACGCCGACGTCGTGCTCCCCGGATCGAGCTTCGCCGAAAAGACGGGCACGTTCGTCAACACGGAGCGCCGCATCCAGCTGGCCCGCCAGGCCGTCCGGTCGCCCGGCGACGCGCGGGGCGACCTCGCGGTCCTGGTCGAGCTGTCGCGCCGACTGGGGCTCGCCACGCCCTTCGAGACGGCGGAAGACGTCATGCGGGAGATCGTCAAGGTCACCCCGTCCTGGAGCGGCGCGACCTACGAGCGGCTCGAGGGCGCGGGCCTCCAGTACCCGGTCCCGACCGCCGACTCGCCCGGCACCTCGTTCCTGTTCGACGATCACTTCCCGACGGCGGACGGCCGGGCGACGTTCGTCCCCGTCGAGTACGCCCCGCCCGTCGAGCTGCCGGACGAGCAGTACCCCTTCGTGATGAACACCGGCCGGCAGCTGTACCACTGGCATACCGGCACGATGACGCGGCGGGCGTCGGGACTCGACCAGCGCGAGCCCACGCCGGTCGTCGAGATCCACCCCGACGACGCCCGCGCGCTCGGCGTGGCCGACGGCGACCCGGTGCGTCTCACGTCGCGCCGCAACTCCATGGTGAGCTCGTGCCGCGTCTCCGAGCGCGTCGCACGTGGCCAGGTGTTCGTGCCGTTCCACTTCCGCGAGGCGGCGGCGAACCTGCTCACCAACCCGGTGCTCGACCCCTACGCGAAGATGGCCGAGCTGAAGTGCTGCGCCGTGCGGATCGCGCCCGCCGCGATTCCCGTCCTGGCGGACTGACCGAACTTCCCGTCCCACCGTAGATTCCCGCTCCCATGGACCTGGGCTTGGCGGGTCGCGTGGCCCTGGTGTGCGGCAGCACCAAGGGCCTCGGCCGCGCCGTCGCGAAGGCGCTCGCGCAGGAAGGCGCGCGCGTCGCCGTGAACGGGCGCCACGACGACGCCGTGGAGCACGCGGCGCAGCAGCTCGCGTCCGAGACGCGCCAGACGGTCCTCCCGTTCGTGGCGGACGTCGGGGTGGAGGCGCAGGCCGAAGCGCTCGTCGAACGCGTGCACCACGAGATGGGTCGGCTCGACGTGCTGTTCTGCAACGCCAGCGGGCCGCCGGCCGCGCCGTTCAGCCATCAGACGGCCGAGGCGTTTCACCGGGCGGTCGAGCTGAACCTCCTCTCCGCCATCCACCTATCCCGCGCCTCCGTGCCGATCATGCGCAAGCTCCAGTGGGGGCGCATCATCTGCCTCGCCTCGGTGGCTGCGAAACAGCCGCTCCCGGGGCTCATCCTCTCCACCACCGCGCGCGCGGGGCTCCTCGGCTTCGCCAAGGCCCTCGCCGACGAAGTCGCCGCCGAGGGCATCACGGTGAACGTCGTGTGTCCGGGGTTCATCGCGACCGAGCGGATCGGCGAGTTGACCGAGACGCGCGCCAAGCGGGAGCATCGCTCGTCGCAGGACGTGATGCGCGACATGGTGGCGGGAATCCCGCTCGGCCGGATGGGCCGCACCGACGAGCTGGCGGCGGCCGTCGCGTTCCTCGCCTCGGACCGGGCCAGTTATATTACCGGCGCCGTGCTGCAGGTGGACGGGGGCTTCACGCGCTCGATCTTCTGACGCTTCCCCCTTCCCACTTCCCTCTTCCCTAGTCCGAATGCAAGCGATTCTCAAAGCGACCCGCGCTCCCGGCCTGAAGGTCGCGACGGTGCCGAAGCCGTCCGCGGGCCCGGGCGAGGTGCTCATCGCCGTCCGCCACGCCGGGGTGTGCGGCACCGACCTGCACATCGCGGACTGGGATGCGTGGGCCCAGGGACGGCTCCGTCCGCCGGTGGTCGTGGGCCACGAGTTCGCCGGCGAGATCGTGGGCGTGGGCGACGGCGTCGCCGAGCTGAAGACCGGTCAGCTCGTGACCGCCGAAGGGCACATCGTGTGCGGGCACTGCCTGCAGTGTCGCACCGGCAACAGCCACATCTGCAAGAACACGCGCATCATCGGCGTGGACCGCGACGGGGCGTTCGCCGAGTATATCGCCATGCCCGCCACCAACGTGCTGCCGCTCGACGGCATCCCGACCACGGTCGGCGCCGTCATGGACCCGATGGGCAACGCGTTCCATGCGGTGCTGACCGCGGAGGTTCCCGGCAGCACCGTTTTCGTCGTCGGGTGCGGGCCGATCGGATGCTTCGCGGTCGGAGTCGCGCGCGCGGCGGGGGCGGCGAAGGTGATCGCCTCCGACGTGAACGCCAGGCGCCTGGACCTCGCGCAGCGGATGGGCGCCCACGTCACCATCGACGCCGGGCGGGACGACGTGGTGCAGAGCGTCCTCGCGGCCACCGGGGGCGAGGGCGCGGACGTCGTGTGCGAGATGTCCGGCGTGCCGTCGGCGCTGCACCAAGCGTTGGCCGCGGTGCGGCTGGGGGGGCGCGTTCAGCTGCTCGGCATTCCCAAGGGCGAGATTCCGATCGACTTCGCCCGGGAGATCATCTTCAAGGGGATCACCGTGTACGGCGTGACCGGCCGCAAGATGTACGAGACGTGGCACCAGATGCGCCGCTATCTCACGGCCGGCCTGCTCGACCCCCGACCCGTGATCACGCACCAGTTTCGGCTCGCCCAGATCGACGAGGCCCTCGCCGCCATCCGCGCGGGCGACGCGGGCAAGATCATCCTGGAGATCGCATGAGCTTCGCCGCCCGGTTGCAGGCCGAACTCGAGCAGTTCAAGCAGGAGGGGGTCTACAAGCGCCTCAACTACCTGGAGGCGCCGCAAGCCGCCAGAACCAACATGCAAGGACGCGGCGAGGTGGTGATTCTCTCGTCCAACAACTATCTGGGGCTCTGCAACCAGCCCGAGGTCGTCGCCGCGGGCAAGCGCGCGCTGGAGGAGTTCGGGGCCGGCACCGGCTCCGTCCGGTTCATCTGCGGTACCTTCACCATCCACCGCGAGCTCGAGTCGGCGTTGGCCCGCCTGGTCGGCTGCGAGGCCGCGCTGAGCTATGTGAGCTGCTGGAACGCGAACGAGGGCCTCTGCCCGACCCTGCTGGGCGAGCGCGACGTGGTGATCTCCGACCAGCTGAACCATGCCTCGATCATCGACTCGATCCGGCTCGCGAAGACGATCACCCGCTGCCAGACCGCCGTGTACCGGCACTCGGACATGACGGACCTCGAGGAGAAGCTCAAGGCGGCGCGCGACGCGCGCCTCCGGCTGGTGTTCACCGACGGCGTGTTTTCGATGGAGGGCGACATCGCCAGGCTGCCGGACATCGTGACCCTGGCGCGGAAGTACGACGCGGTGGTCGCCGTGGACGACTCGCACGCGACCGGCGCGCTCGGCAAGACCGGGCGCGGCAGCGCGGAGCACTACGGCATGCTGGGGGAGGTGGATATCATTACCTCGACCCTGGGCAAGGCGCTGGGCGGCGCGGCCGGGGGGTTCACCGCCGGGCCCGCGGTCCTCACCGACTACCTCACCCAGCGGTCCCGCCCCCAGCTCTTTAGCAACGCCCTCCCCCCCACCGTCGCCGGCAGCGCCCTGGCCGCCGTGCGCTACCTGGAGGCGCACCCCGAGCGCGTCACCCGGCTGCATGACAACACCCGCTATTTCCGGGAACGGCTCGCGGCCCTCGGCTTCAAGCCGGTTCCGGGCACCACCCCGATCGTCCCGGTGATCCTGGGCGAAACGGCGCAGGCGATCCGCATGAGCGAGCTGCTCCTCGAGGAGGGGGTGTTCGTCACCGGATTCGGCTACCCGGTGGTCCCGCAGGGGCAGGCCCGGGTGCGCTGCCAACTCTCGGCCGGCCACTCCCGGGACGACTTGGACTTCGCCTTGACTGCCTTCCGACGGGTAGGTGCCCGCCTGGGACTGATTTAGCCCTCCAGCTTCGGCGTTTGTTCGGGACACCTTCAAGTACTTTCAAGGTTCAGAGGCTTAAAGCGAAGGGGTATCGCGTTTTCCGGCGGAAACCCCTATTTTGGGGGTCGCTTTTTTACCCAGGAGTCGTCCCATGCGGGTAGTCACGGTCATCGGGGTCTTGCTGGCTGGTGGGGCCGCGACCCTGACCGCCCAGCACGCCCACCAGCTCGAGTTCGGCGGGTTCACGAGCTGGACCCGGTACGACCGCGCGTTCGGGCTCAATAACACGTTCGACTCGTGGAAGAGCCTCGGGTTCGGCGGTCGGATCGGGTACTTCCTGAGCGACTACGTCGGGCTCGAGGTCGACGCCAACGTCGCCACGCCGACCTACAAGGCGACCGGGGACACGACGACGGCCGTGGTTGGGAGCGCCAGCCTCATCATCAACTCGGGGACCGGGGGCAACGTGCTGTACCTCCTGGGTGGCTACGCCCGGCTGCACCTCGGGCCGACGGGACCGATGACCTCGGACTTGAACGCGTTCCAGGGGGGGATCGGCGACCGGATCTTCTTCGGCAACCACATCGCGCTGCGGCTCGAGGCGCGCGCCTATTACCGTCCCGGCTCGAGCAGCCCGACTGGGTTCTGGGTGGGACACGTGACCGGGTCCGCCGGCCTGTCGTTCTTCCTGGGCGGCGGCGGCGGCTACAAAGCCCCCGCGCCCCCTGAGATCCCCAAGGCCAAGCGCGACTCGATCGTGGCGGCGGGGGGCAAGCTGCCGGAAGCGGCCCCCGCGGCCCCCCGAGGCGGACCGACCTACGAGACGCGGACGAGCGACTGGGCGCACAAATGGTACTGGGGCGCGCAGGGTGGTCTGTTCGTGTTCAGGACGAACTTCGACAGCTACTCCTTCGAGCCGACGTTCGGCGGCCACTGGTTGATCACAGGGAAGAAAACCGCGCTGTACGTCGCGTTCGAGCAGTCGTTCTTCCTGTCGGCGCGGCACGCCACGATCTTGGAGCCCAACCAGAACGTGGAACTGGGGAACATCTCCTTCAACAACGCGCGTCGCATCATGGTCGGCGTGCTCGCGTTTCCCGCCCAGCTGCGGGTCGAGCCGTACGGCGGTGGCGGCTTCATGATTGTCGAGCTCCTGAATCCTACCGTGGAGAAATGCACGGGCTGCACGCTGTCGGAACTCGGTCAGCTGCAGGACGAGGCCGACAACGCCGCGAGCAAGGCGTTCTTCTGGTGGATGGGGGGCGTCGACATCAAGCAGGGTCGGCTGGCGCTGTACGGCCACTACATCCTGACGTCGTCGGCCGCGAACTTCCTGATCCAGGGCACGACCCACACGTTCCAGGGCGGCATCCGCTACAGCCTGGGTGGCGCCAAGGAAGGGGTCAGCGACCGGCAGTAAGCAGCCGCAGGAAGAGCACGAGGAGCAGGCCTAGCGGGAGGCCCATGGCGAGCCCTGGATCAGGAACCGCAGCGGCCAATCGACCGCCCGCGTGATGCCGACGCGTGGTGTCACGACGATGGCGAAACGCTGCCGGATCGGGCCGCGCGTGATGCGCAGCCGGCCGCGTGCGCGGGTCAACGGGATGCCGTCCTCCCGGCTCGTCACACCGAGGGCCTCACACAGCTTCGCCGGGCCGGAGCACAGCTCGCGGTCGGGTACCCCGCCCCGCCTGCCTCGCCGCCGGCGCATGGTGTCCAGCCCATGCAGCGGCTCGAGCGCGCGAATCAGCACTGCCGCCGGGAAGCCGACCGCTTCGGTGACGGCGTTGAGGCACCAGTGCATGCCGTAGGTGAAGTACACGTAGGCCGTGCCCGGGGCCTCGAACAGGCTGGCGTTGCGACGCGTGCGCCGGGCCCGATAGCCGTGACACGCCGGGTCGTCGGGGCCGACGTACGCCTCCGTCTCGACGATGCGGCCCGCCGTGCGCCGCCCGCCGACCTCGCTGATCAGGATCTGGCCTAATAGCCTACGCGCGACCTCAGGAGTAGGTCGCGCGTAGAACGACGCAGGCAGTGCGGCGCCGCTCACGTACCGCCGGTGAGCCCGCGCTTCACCTTCGACCAGAAGGACTCGCCCCCGCCCCCGCCCCCGTCGTCGTCCGGTTCGGGCCGCGGCGGTTCGGGAGCGGGCGGCTGCGGCGGCGTGCTCTGCTCTAGCTCGAAGCGCTCGCCCTGATTCTCCCCACCCCGCCCTCGCCCACCCCTCCCGCGGCCACCACGGCGACCGCGGCCACTCCGCCCACCGCGCTCCCCGCGCTCGGAGGGCTCGTGCTCGCCCCGCTCCTCGCGAGTCCGACTCCCCCCCCCCCCCCCCCCCCCCCCCCCCCCCCCCCCCCCCCCCCCCCCCCCCCCCCCCCCCCCCCCCACCCCCACCCCCCCGACCACCTCTCCGACCCCGCCCGCCTCGGTCCCTCCGGTCCTCCTCGTACGGAACCGGGGTCGCGGGAGCACTCTCGGTCCCCACCGGCTCCGCCGGCCTCGTGGGCGGCAGCAGCTCGATCCGTGGTTTGAAGTTCGGATCGACCTCCACGACGCCGATCTTCTGGACCCCGGGAGGAGGTCCGACACGCGGCCCGCGAGAGCCGCGCCGGAACCGCGCGCTGCGCGACGGGATGCCGCCGGGCGGCGGGGTGGAGGGGGCGCGGCCCACGAGGGGGGGCGGGGCGGACGACTCGGGCATGGGGGGATCCAGCGCGTCCTCGGCGTCGGTCACGGCCGCGGGCTCGGGTGCGGCAGCGGCCATCGAGGGGGGAGACTCCTCGCGGAGCTTCACCTCGTACGCCCCGTCGCGCTCCTTCGACAAGTCGATGATCTCGGCGTCGTGCGCCTGGCGCAGCAGCTTGGGGAACCGTTCGACCTCGAGCGGCTCTGCTTCGCCGCCCTTGAGCTCGATCATCGTCTCCCGCAGCTCGTCGGCGCTCACGGCCTTGTCACCGCCACCCAGGCGCGACAACGCCTGTTTGAGCAGACCGAACGCCTCACTCAACGAGAAGCCACCGCCTCCACCCCCTGCGGCAGCCCGGCGGCCCCTGCCTTCGTCGCGCCGTCCCCCCCCCCCTCCTCCTCCCCGCGCCGCCTCGCGCGGCTGCTCCTCGCGCGACTCGGCCCGCGCCGCCCGCCCTGGCTGGGCGGCGGCCCCGGGCACGCCGGGACCCAGCGAGATCTCGTACTGGCCGTTGTCGAGCTTGGTGAGATGGATCAGGCCCTTGTGGGCCGCTTCGACCACGAACTTCGAGAAGCGCGAGAACCCGACGTCCTTCTCGTTGAACGTCGGGTCGATCTCCTGCATCACCTGCTTCAAGCGGTCGGAGCGCATCACGTCGTTGTGCGCCGTCATCTGTTTCACCGCCTCGACCACCAGCTCCCAGGGATCGTGGCGCACGTGCGTGACGTCGCTCTCTTTGGTGAGTCCGGCGAGCTCGTTGTAGGAGTAGTACTCGTCGCAGTTCTGGATCAACAGGTCGCTCGACGACTCGCGGATTCCCACGCCGATCACGTACTTGCCGTACTCCTTGAGCTTCAGCACCAGCGACGAAAAGTCCGAGTCTCCGGAGAGCAGGATGAACGTGCCGATCTCGGGGCGCGTGAAGACCAGCTCCAGGGCGTCGACCGCCAGGCGGATGTCGGTCGCGTTCTTCTTGTTCGACCCGTACGCCGGCGCCCAGATCATGTCGATCGACGATTCCGCGAGCGGCACGATGTACTGGGGATAGCGGCGCCAGTCGGCGTAGGCGCGCTGCACCGCCACCTTGCCCTTGATGATGTCCGATTGCAGCAGGCGCCGCAGCTCCGATTGGAGGTCCGAGCGGATCCCCATCGTCACGTTGTCGAAGTCGATCATCAGCGCCGCGTTGGGCGCGTGGGCGGGGGGCTCGTGGTGAACCGGTCGTGGCAAGTGGGCTTGAGGCGGTTGCGTCATGTGGTTGCGCTCAGTTCCAGGCCGACGACCTGCGCGAGCTCCCGTCGCTTCACCTTTCCGCTTCCGGTCAGCGGGAACGTGTCGAAGAAGCGCACCAGGTCGGGCACTTTGTAGTCGGCGACGGCATCGCGGCAGTAGTCCTTGAGCTCGTCGCCCGTTACGATGGAGCCCTCCGTGGGCACGACGCAGGCGCAGATCAGCTCCCCGAGCGTCTCGTTGGGGATGCCGACGACGCAGGCGTCGCTCACGGCAGGGTGCGTGCGGAGGAGGTCCTCCAGCTCGCGCGGATAGATCTTGTAGCCGCCACGGATGATGAGCTCGTTGCGGCGGCCCATGATCCTGACGTAGCCGTCCTCGTCCACGAGCGCGAGGTCGCCCGTCAGGAAGTATCCCTCGGTGGTGAGCGACCGCGCCGTCTCGCCGGGCATCCGGTAGTAGCCCAGCATGACGTTCGGTCCCTTCACCGCCAGCTCGCCCACCGCCTCGGGGCCGTGCAGGGCGCCGCTCTTCAAGTCGACGACCCTCACGTCCACGCCGGCGATGGGCCGACCGGCCGTCTCCGCCCGCCGCTCCGCCGAGTCCTCGAAGCGGGTGATCGTCACCGTGGGCCCCGTCTCGGTGAGCCCATAGGCGATCTGGACGTCGCACCACTCCCGGATGCGGTGCGCCAGGTCGGGGGAGACCGGGCTCCCCGCGACGATGCCCGTCCGGCAGGTGGTCGGCCGCTGCTCCTCAAACGAGGGATCGCGCATGAGGAGCTCGAACATGGTGGGGACGCCGTGCACGACCGTGAGGCGCTCGCGGCGAATCAGGTCCAGCGCGTCGCGCGCGTCGAACCGCTGCTCGAGCACGAGCGTGCCCCCGCCCGCGATCGTGACCGCCACGACGTGCACGCCGAAGATCGTGAACAGCGGCACGGCGCCGAGGGCCCGATCCTCCCCGGAGTGGCGGAGCGCGTCGGCCGCGGCGCGGGCCGTCGTCAGGATGTTGCGATGCGACAGCGCCACGCCCTTCGGTTTCCCCATCGTGCCCGAGGTGTAGAGGATGGCGAGCGGCTGCTCGGTTGCGTCGACGCGGTCGAGCGCCATGGGCGTGGTGGGGCTCGCTTTCGACACGAGGTCCTGGTACCGATAGACCCGGTCGTCCAGCCAGCGATCTGTCGCGCCGACGAGAACGATCGCGCGCAGCTCCGGCAGCTCGGGCAGCACCTCGTCGTACAGCTCGACGAAGTCGGCTCCCTCGTACGCCTCGGGCACGAGTGCCGCGCGCACCTCCGCGTGGCGCAGTTGGTATTTGAGCTCGTGCAGCGTGAGCGAGGGGTCCAGCGGGACCAACACGACGCCGCGGTACGCCGCAGCGAGGAAGGCGACGACCCACTCCGGCCAGTTCGGCAGGTCAACCGCCAGCCGGTCACCCGGCTGGACGCCGAGGCCGGCCAGGGCGCCGGCCAAGGCTACCGCGTCGCGTTCGATCTGCCCGTAGCTCATCCGGCGTGACTCGAAGACCAGGAACTCCCGGTCCGGATGCTGCTTCGCCCGCTGGGCGAAGAGCGTCGCCAGATGATCGGTCGCCACGTCTACCACGTACCCCACAGCGTTCAGAGTCATTGAAAGTAAACAACTTGCGTGAAAAGTGATAGGTCATTCCCCTAGCACCTTGATGATCGCCCGCTTCTTTCGCTGCCCGTCCCACTCCCCGTAGAACACCCGCTGCCACGGGCCTAAGTCCAGCTTGCCTCCCGTGACCGGCACGATCACCTCGTGCCCGATCGTGAGGCTCCGCAGGTGGGCCGCCGCGTTGTCCTCGCCCGTCTCGTTGTGCCGGTAGCGGCCCGGGTCCCACGGGGCGATCGTGCCCTCCAACCACTTCAGGATATCCGACCACAGCCCCGACTCGTGATCGTTGACGAACACCGACGCGGTGATGTGCATGGCGCTCACGAGCGCCACCCCTTCCGCCACGCCGCTCTTGGTCACCTGCTCGGCGACGGTGTCGGTGATGTCGATGATCTCCTGGCGCTGCTTCGTGTTGAACCAGAGGTAGTGGGTGTGGGACTTCATTGGACCCTCCTGAACGCGAAAGTCGGAACGCGGAACGCGGAACAGACGGGCCGGCGTCGGGATGGCTGTTCCGCGTTCCGCTTTCCCCGTTCCGCGTTTGGACCCCGTGTCGAATTGTCACACGCTCGCCAAACCCCTAGATTGCCCCGTCAAATATGCCGCTACCATTCCGCCAGCGGATCTTCGTGATCCTCGTGGCCCTGACGGCCGTGCCGACGGCCCTGGCCGTGGTGGGGTGGGCGCTCGCCGTGCGCACGGTGGGGCCGTCGGCGGGAGCGCGCGTCGCGCTGGAGGAGATGGCGGCGTCGGCGCGCGAGATGCTCGATCACATGGACACGACGCGGCTCGCCCCCGCCGAGCGGGCGGCGCTGCGGCAGCATCTCGCGCAGCTCTCGAACTCGGTGAGCTTGGCGCGCCGCGCCGAGACGTATCTCCGCTACTACGCCGGCGGGTTCGCGCTGGTGGTGATCGTGTTCGGCGCGCTGGCCCTGGTCGTCGCGGTGCGGCTCGCGAGGCATCTCTCGCGCCAGCTGTCGCGGCCGATCGACGAGCTGGTGGGGTGGACGCGGCTGATTCGCCGACGTCTGCCGCTCCCCGGGGAAGGGCTGGCTGCGCGGGGCGCGCCCGAGTTCGAGGCGCTGCGCCAGGCGCTGCGCGAGCTCGCCACAGCGCTCGAGGCCGCCCGCGACAAGGAGCTCGAGGCCGAGCGGCTGCGGGCATTCCGCGAAGTGGCGCGCCGGGTGGCGCACGAGATCAAGAACCCGCTCACGTCGATGCGGATCGCGGTGGATCAGCTCGGTCGGTCGGGTGGACCGGTGGACGGACGGGCCACGGCGGTGGAGGTCCTGGCCGCAGAGACGCGCCGGCTGGAGCGGCTCGCCAAGGAGTTCTCCGAGTTCGGCCGGCTCCCCGAGGGACCGAAGAGCGAGGTCGACCTGGTCGACCTGCTGGTGGAGCTGGGGCGGAGCGCCGTGCCGGACGACGTCGCGGTGACGGTGCGTGCCAACGGGGCGGGGGAGGGGCCGCCGTGCCGGCTGCTGGGCCACTACGAGCCGCTGCGGCGGGCCTTCTCCAACCTGCTGCGCAACGCCGCGGAGGCGATGGACGGCCATGGAACGATCGAGATCGCCGTCAGCCGCGACGGTCCGGGCATCCTGGTGACGATCGCCGATCACGGCCGGGGGATCTCCGATGAGCTGCGGCACCGCGTGTTCGAGCCGTACTTCACCACCAAGCAGGACGGCACGGGGCTCGGGCTGGCGCTGGTGCGGCAGACCGTCGAAGCGCACAACGGCAGCATCACCGTCGCGGACACGCCGGGCGGCGGTGCCACCTTCTCCATCGTGCTCTCCGCGACATGAGCCCGCGCGTCCTGCTCGTGGACGACGAGGCCAACATCCGCAAGATGGTGGGCGCCCTGCTGCAATCGGAGGGGTTTGAGACCGCCGAGGCGCCGAACGGCGCCGCGGCGCTGGCCACCGTGGAGCGCGAAGCGCCCGACGCCGTGCTGCTCGATCTGATGATGCCGGGCGGGCCCGACGGCCTGGAAACGCTCGAGCAGCTGAAGCGCGTGGCCCCCGACATCCCGGTGGTGATGATGAGCGGGCGCGCGAGCCTGACCGACGCGGTGCGCGCCACCAAGCTCGGCGCGTTCCAGTTTCTCGAGAAGCCGCTGACCCCCGAGGGCGTGCTCACGACGCTGCGCGCAGCGCTCGAGCTGGCGCGCACGCTCGCCGAAAACCGGCGGCTGCACGAGGCGCTGGGGCATTCCGACCCGCTCGTGGGCGTGAGCAAGGCGATGGAGGAGCTCCGTGCCCTCATCGCGCGCGTCGCGCCGACGGAGGTGCGCGTGCTCGTGACGGGCGAATCGGGGACGGGGAAAGAGCTCGTCGCCTCGGCGATCCACCGCCAGAGCGCGCGGGCGGCGAAGCCGTTCGTGTGCGTGAACTCCGCCGCGATTCCCAAGGATCTGGTCGAGTCGGAGCTGTTCGGCCATGAGCGCGGCGCGTTCACCGGCGCCACCGAGCGCCGCATCGGCCGCTTCGAGCTCGCCGACGGCGGGACCCTGCTGCTCGACGAGGTGGGCGACCTGGGGCCCGAGGCGCAGGCGAAGCTGCTGCGCGTGCTCGAGACGGGAGTGATCGAGCGGCTGGGCGGCGAGAAGCCGGTCACGGTGGACGTGCGGGTGATCGCGGCGACCAATAAGGACCTGAGCCGGGCCACGCACCAGGGGCAATTCCGCGAGGACCTGCTGTTCCGGCTCAACGTACTGCCGGTTCACATTCTGCCGTTGCGGGAGCGACCCGAGGACATCCCGCCGCTGGTGCAGCACTTCGCGGCACGCCAGGCCGCCCGGCTCGGGCGCCCGGTGCGGTGCGACGCCGGCGCGGTGCAGCTGCTCGCCGCGTATGCGTGGCCCGGGAACGTGCGCGAGCTGGCGAACCTGGTGGAGCGCCTCGCGATTCTCGCGACCGGCGCCACGATCACCGCCGACGACGTGGCGCGCGTGGTGCGGCGGGACGGCGCTCCGCCGCCCTCCCCCGAGGGATGGACCGACGTGGAGCTCTCCGAGGCGCTCGACCAGTTCGAGCGGACGCTCATCGCGCGCGCGCTGTCCGCGGCGCACGGCAACGTGGCCGATGCGGCGCGCAAGCTCGCCACGGACCGCGCCAACCTATACCGCCGCATGCGCCGGCTTGGCCTCGAGCCACCGCGCACCGTGACGGGATGACACGCGCCGCGCGTTCGCGCCCCGCGCGCCCGCCGGAGCCGGTGTCCCGCGTCCTCGCGCCGTGGGCGGCACGGCCTATGCACCGGCGCTGCGCCGTCTCTACCAGGACTCCAGCCATGCGCACGCTCGTCCTCGCCCTGCTCGGCGTCCTCGGACCGGCGCTCGCCACCGGGCAGGACACGGCCATCGTCATCCAGCCCGAGAGCGCCGGCGTCACGGTCCAGCCGCAGGAGCTGCCGCGCCTCGTCGCCGAGGAGGCGATTCGGCTCTACAATGCCCCCTCCACCACCCGACTCGTGGGGCGGTCGCGCCTGCCGCGGGGCAACGAGTGGCGCGGCGACGTGGCCGTGCGGAACGGCGCCGTGTGGGTAGGCGGCCGCGTCCAGGGGACGGTGCTCGTGATCAACGGCGACGCGGTGCTCGACTCCACCGCGGCCATCACGGGCGATCTCATCGTCGTCGGCGGCACGGCGGCGCGCGCGCCGGGCGCGTCGGTGGGCGGCGAGGTGCGGATCTACCGCGAGACGCTCGCGTATCGGACGAGCGGCGACGAGATCGCCCTCGCCCCCGCGAACCCGCGTCGTTGGTTCCCCAATCTCGGCGTCGAGAAGTCGTGGGGCACCGCCGACTCGCGCTCGTCGCTCACGCTCGCCACCGGCGGCACGTTCAACCGCGTGGAGGGCCTGCCGGTGGTGTTCGGCCCGCTGTTCGACTGGAAGCTCGAGCGGAACGTGCGGTTCCGGGTGGACGCCCTGGGCGTGTTCCGCACGGCGGGAGACTTCACCGACAAGCGGAGCGACCTGGGCTACATGGTGCGCACGGCGCTGCGTGCGGGCGAGGTGCCGGCCTACGGCCTCGAGTTCCGCGCGTACGACGTCGTCGCGCCGGTGGAGGATTGGGGGCTGCGCGGCGCCGAGGTCGGATGGGAGGCGTTCCTGTTCCAGCGCGACTATCGCGACTACTACCTGAACAAGGGGATCGCGGGCCGCGCGTCCTTCCAGGCGGAGCGGCCGCTCAGCTTTGCGCTCGAGGTGCGACGCGACTGGCAGACGAGCGTCACGGCGCGCGACCCCTGGACCGTGTTCCGCAACGACCAGGCGTGGCGCCCGAACCCGCCGATCGACGACGGCCATTACACCACGGTGAGCGGGGTGGCGACCCTCGACACCCGGAACGACCCGGCGGAGCCCAGCGCCGGCTGGTACCTGCGCGCGCAGTTCGACAATTCCCGCTCCAAGGACGTGAGCCCGCAGACCGGAGTGCCGACCGCCGTGCGCCCCCCGATCCCGACGGACGGCTCCTACCAGTTTAGCCGCCTGTTCTTCGACTTCCGCCGGTACGCCCGCGTGAGCCCCTCGGGACGGGTCAACCTGCGGTTGCTCGCGGGCGGCTGGATCGGCGGCGACGCGCTGCCCCTGCAGCAGCGGCTCTCCATCGGCGGCGCCGACCCGCTCTCAGGGTACGGCTTCCGCCACAGCGCCTGTAACCGGGACATCCTCGACCCCGCGTTCGCCGGCACGCTGGTCGCGGCATGCGACCGCGTGATCCTGGCGCAGGCGGAGTACCGCGGTCACATCTCGCTGCACTGGGCCTACAACTCCTCCTCGCCTGAGGACGAGCAGTCGAAGTCGCTCTTCACGCTCCAGGGACCGGACCTGGTGGTGCTCGGGGACGCGGGTCAGGCGTGGCTGGTGGGCAACGGGCCGGGCCGGCTCCCGAGCGACCGGCTGCCCACCCTCGGCAGCTGGCTTGCCGATCTGGGGCTGGGCGTCGATTGGGGCGGGTTCGGCCTGTACCTGGCGAAGGCCGTGACGGCGGGCGAGCCCGTGCGCTTCACGCTGCGACTCGACCACCGCTTCTGAGGTGAGGCTGGGGCTCGCTCTCCTGGCCTGGCTCGGCGGCGCGGCGGCGGTCTCGCCGGCCGGCGCGCAGGCGCCCGCGTTGACGGTCACGCTGCAGAGCGAGATGCCCCGCATTCAGACCACCGCGCTGCTCGGCGACGGCCGGTTCGTCAGCCTGATGCGCTCGGGCTTCCCCCTGCGACTGCATTACCGCCTGGAGTTGTGGCGGGCCCGCTCCGGCTGGTTCGACCAGTTCATCAACCAATGGTCGTGGGACGCCGTCGCCCGGCACGACCCGCTCGCCGACGATTTCGTGCTGATCCGCACGAGTGGGAGCGTCACCCGCTACTCCGCGCCCGACGAGCTCGAGCACGCGCTCGAGATCCCATACAAGGTGAACCTCAAGCCCCCGCCGAAGGGCTCGGGGAGGTTCTACTTCCTGTGCCGGCTCGAGGTGACGACGCTGAACGACACGGACTTGGAAGAGCTCACCCGTTGGCTCAAGGGGGACGTGAGCCCCGCGGTGTCGGGGGACGGGAATCTCGGGAGCGCGCTGGCGCGCGGAGCGCAGCGGCTGCTGGTGCGGATCGCGGGCCTCCCGCGGCTCACGCTGGAGGCGCGGTCAGAGACCCTGAATCGGAGCGAACAACCATAGGGCACCGTAGGGGCAAGGCAATGCCTTGCCCCTACGAGCCGAACCGCTGATCTATGGCGTGGCGGATCTGGTCGAGCGTGCGGCCCTGAGCCGCGAGATCCGCAGCGAGCCGGGCTTCGCCCATGCAGGTGCTGCACCGGGAGCCATGGTCCGACTCGAAGCAGGTGAGCAGCGAGCGGTGCCCGAAGTGCTTGGAACAGTCGCAGTGGCAGTACAGCCCGTCGAGCACCGCGGGAGCGGTGCGGGCCGCAGCGTAGGCGTCCGCGGCGCCGGGGGTGTTGGGCACCATGCTCGCCGGCAGCACCCGCTCGGCGGTGACGCCGGGGCGCGGATCGGGATCCACCGCACCCACCCCGCGCGCCGGGTGACTGGCTACGAGCACGCCGAGCACGGCCGCGCCTGCCGCGCCCGCGATGACCCAGGGGATGGTCCGGCTCACAGCGCTTCCAGCCGCGCCAGCACGTCGCTCCCGTAAAACATCCTGATGTACTTCGACTGGATCGACGTGAGCCGCCGCACCGCCCAGGCGAGATGCACGAAGTGCGGCTCGAACGGCGGCCGCAGCGGGTGCATGCCCGCCTCCTCGGGAAGGAGGTTCCCCTTGCGCGTGTTGCAGCTCGAGCAGGCCGTCAGGACGTTAGCCCAGCCGTTGGTGCCACCGCGGGACAGCGGGACGAGGTGGTCCCGCGTCAGGCACTCCCGGTGCCGCAGCTCCTGCTGGTTCCGGCCGCAGAACTGGCAGCGGTAGTCGTCGCGGGCGAAGAGGAACGTGTTCGTGACTTGACGGCGGAAGCGGCGGGGGACGTGAACGAACTTGACGAGGCGGATGACGGCGGGGCGCGGGATCGTAAGTCGCTCGCTATGTACTGCCGGGCCGTCCGCTTCGACGATCTCCGCCTTGTGATCAATCACGAGCCGCAGCGCCCGGCGCACGGGCACCATGGTCAAAGGCTCGAACGAGGCGTTGAGCGCGAGGCAGCGCACGGCAATCCCCCCCCCTTCCCCCGGGCGAAAAAGTGGCCGTCTCGCTCACGAGAACAAGACGGCCACGTATGCTACTCAACCCGCTAAGGCGCGGCAAGACCTTAGCTTAAGGCCCGCAACGCCTCGATTTGCTGCTCCACGGATTGGCGCGACGCCCCTCCCGGGGTGGCCCGCCCCTCCACGCTGTCCTCCCAGGTGCCGAGCTGCCCCACGGCTGCCGGGAGGGCGGGATGGATCGCCGCCGCCACCGCCGCCGGCACGCGGTCGAGCGGCACGCCCGTGCGCTCGGCCTCGCGCACCAGCCGCCCCACGAGGCCGTGGCTTTCGCGGAACGGCACGCCGGCTTGGACCAGCAGGTCGGCCAGGTCCGTGGCGCGGAGCGACGCGTCGAGCGCGGCGCGCATGCGGTCCGCGTCCGCGGTCATGCCGGCGATCGCACCGGTGACGGCCGGGAGCACGAGGGCAAGCGTGTCGAATGCGTCGAACAGCAGGGCCTTGTCCTCCTGCAGGTCCTTCGAGTACCCAGCGGGAATGCCCTTGAGCGTCGTCACCAGCGCCACCACGTCGCCCAGCAGGCGGCCGGCTTTGGCCCGGGCGAGCTCGAACACGTCGGGGTTGCGTTTCTGCGGCAGCAGGCTCGACCCGGTACTGAAGTCGTCCGACAGCCGCACGAACCCGAATTCCGCGCTGGTGTAGAGCACGAGCTCCGCCGCGAGGCGCGAGAGGTGCGTGCCGACGAGGGCGAGGGCGAAGAGCACTTCGGCGACGAAGTCGCGGTCGCCGGTCGCGTCCAGGGCGTTCGCAGAGATCGAGCGAAACCCGAGTGCTTCTTTCAACAGCACGCGGTCGACGGCAAACCCCGATCCTGCAAGCGCCCCGGACCCGAGCGGCAGCTCGGCGACCCGGCGCCGCGCGTCGGCGAGACGCTGGCGGTCGCGTACCAGCGGCCACGCGTGCGCCAGCAGCACGTACGCCCAGCGCACCGGCTGCGCGCGTTGGCCGTGCGTATAGCCCGGCAGCAGCACGTCCACCGCGTCCTGGGCGCGCGCGACGAGCGTACGCGCCAGCGCGGCGAGGTCCGAGTCCAGCTGGTCGATCGCTGTGAGCGTCCAGAGGCGGAGGTCGGTCGCCACCTGATCGTTGCGGGACCGCCCGGTGTGGAGCTTGCCGGCCACCGGGCCGACCTCCTCGTACAGCAGACGCTCGACCAGCGTATGCACGTCCTCGTCCGGCGCCCCCACCGCCGCGCCGTCGGCGAGCCGCTCGGCGACGCGGTCGAGGCCGTCGAGCAGCTGCGACTCCTCCGCGGGCGTCACCACGCCGACGCGGCCCAGGGCGTGGACCCATGCCTTGCTGGCGGTGACGTCCTGCGGCCACAGCCGGTGATCCACGGGAAGGCTGCGGTTCAGGGCGTCGAGCGCCTCGCTCGGTCCCAGGCTGAACCGGCCGCCCCACATCTGATGAGGGGGAGCGTGGGTCTCCGTCGGCTGGCGCGCCATCATTCCGCGGCCGCGCCGACTTCGGACTGCCGGCGCGTCGCCTCCAGGCCCGCGCCGATCTTGATCGCCAAGCCATAGAGGTGAATGAAGCCGGCGGCGTCCTTCTGGTCGTACACGTTGTCCTTGCCGAACGTGGCGTAGGACGGCTGATACAGCGCGTAGGGGCTTTCCCGGCCCGCCACGGCGACGTTCCCCTTGAACAGCTTGAGCCGCACGGCGCCGGTCACGTTCTTCTGCGTCGCGGCGACGAGCGCATCGAGCGCTTCCCGCTCCGGCGCCCACCACCGACCGTCGTACACCAGGTCCGCGTAGCGGAGCGCGAGCTCGTCCTTGAGTCGCAATGTGCGGCGGTCGAGCACGAGCTGCTCGAGCTCGCGATGCGCGGCATGCAGCAGCGTCCCGCCCGGGGTCTCGTACACACCGCGCGACTTCATCCCGACGAGCCGGTCCTCCACGACGTCGGCCCGGCCGACGCCGTGCTCGCCCGCCAGCGCGTTCAGCGACTCGAGCAGCTCGACGGGACCCAGGGGAACGTTGTTCACGGCGACGGGCGTGCCTTCCTCGAAGCCGATCTCCACCAGGGCGGGGAGGTCGGGGGCCTCGAGCGGGTCGGCCGTCATCGCGAAGATGTGCTCGGGGGGCTCCTTGGCGGGATCTTCGAGGATGCCGCCCTCATGTGAGCAGTGCCACAAGTTGCGGTCGGTCGAGTACGGCTTGTCGAGCGTCGCCTGGACCGGGATGCCCTTCGCCTTGACGTAGGCGATCAGGTCCTCGCGGCCCTGGAACTGCCACTCACGCCACGGCGCGATGACCTGGAGCTCGGGAGCGAGCGCGGCGTAGGTAAGCTCGAAGCGGACCTGATCGTTCCCCTTACCGGTGCAGCCGTGGGCGACGGCCTGGGCGCCGGCGCGCTGGGCCGCAGCGACTTGGTGCGCGGCCGTCACGGGGCGCGCCATCGCGGTGCCGAGGAGGTAGGTGCGCGCGTACACGGCGCCGGCGCGCAGCGTCGGGAACACGAAGTCCCGCACGAACTCCTCGCGCAGGTCGGCGACCACGCAGTCCACGGCCCCGGAGCGTTTGGCTTTCTCGACCAGGCCGTCGAGCTCGCCGGGCCCCTGCCCCACGTCCGCCGCGAAACACAAAACCCTGGCGCCATACCGCTCGTGGAGCCAGGGAACGATCGCCGACGTGTCGAGTCCGCCGGAATACGCGAGGACGACCAACGGCCCCATAGTGTGCTCCTTGCAGTTTATGCAAGATGATGCATAAACATACACGCCCGAGGCGCGCTGTCAACCGCCGCCTGTTGCGCGATCGCCACTCGCGTGCGACGTGAAACGCGCTCCGGCGCCTGGCGTCCGCTGGCGAGCCGTGGCAACTTGGCGCGGGGAGGCCCGCATGAACCGACGAGATATGATGCGCGTGCTGGGCGGCGCGCTCGCGCTGCCGCTGCTCGCCGGCCTGCCGCCCGAGCGGCTCGACGCGCTCGGCCGCGCCGCGCACCGCCGCGCGCGGGCCCGCGCGGGGGGGTTCGCGGTGCTGGACCCGCACCAGGCGGAGACGGTGGCGACCATCGCCGAGATGATCATCCCCGAGACCGACACGCCGGGTGCGCGCGCCGCGCACGTGCCCGAGTTCATCGATCTCATGCTCGCCGAATGGTTCGCCGATGACGACCGCGCGCGCTTCCTGGCGGGACTCGCGGACGTGGACGAGCGGAGCCGCGACCTGTTCGGCGCGGACTTCCTGACCACGTCCGAGCCACAGCGGGCGGCGATCCTCTCGGGGCTCGACGCGGAGGTGGCGGCGCTGCGACGCGCCAAGGCGAAACCCGAAAAGCATTTCTTCCACCAGATCAAGTCGTTCACGCTGTACGGCTTCTATACGTCGGAGATCGGGGCGGCCGAGACGCACTTCGAGATCATCCCGGGCTCGTACGACGGCTGCGTGCCCCTGCCATGAGCGCCCTCGCCAAGACGTTCGACGCCATCGTGGTGGGCTCCGGGATCTCGGGCGGCTGGGCGGCGAAGGAGCTGTGCGAGCGGGGCCTGAGGACGCTGGTGCTCGAAGCCGGGCGACCCATCGATCCGGCGCGCGACTACGTCGAGCATGTGCCGCCGTGGGAGGTGCGCTTCCGGGGCAAGGGCGACCGCAAGGCGCTGGAGCGCGACCAGCCGATCCAGAAGCGCTGCTACGCCTGCAACGAGTACAGCGGCAAGTTCTTCGTGAACGACCGCGACAATCCCTACACGTTCGATCCCGGCAAGCCGTTCCACTGGATCCGCGGCCGGCAGGTGGGAGGGCGCTCCATCATGTGGGGCCGGCAGGTGTACCGCTGGAGCGACCTCGACTTCGAGGCGAATGCGAAGGACGGCTTCGGCGCGGACTGGCCGATCCGCTACGCCGACATCGCTCCCTGGTACGACTACGTGGAGGAGACCATCGGCGTGAGCGGGGCGAAGCTCGGCCTCGCCCAGCTGCCCGACGGCAAGTTCCTTCCCCCGATGCCGCTGAACTGCGCCGAGCAGGTGGTGCAGGAGGCCGTGGCGCGGCGCTTCGGCAGCGAGCGGGTGGTCACCATCGGCCGGTGCGCGGTGATCACGGTGCCGCACGGCGGCCGTGCGGCGTGCCACTACTGCGGCCCGTGCGAGCGCGGCTGCATCACGCGCTCCTACTTCTCGAGCGTCAGCGTCACGCTGCCCCTAGCGCAGGCGACCGGGCGGGTGACGCTGCGGCCCTACAGCGTGGTGCAGAGCGTCATCTACGACGAGAAGAAGGACCGCGCCGTCGGCGTGCGCGTCATCGACGCGCAGACGCGCGAGGCACTCGAGTTCCACGCGCGCGTCGTCTTTCTGTGCGCGTCCGCGCTCGAATCGACGCGCCTCCTCCTTAACTCGGCGACACCGCGCTTCCCCACCGGGCTCGCCAACTCGAGCGGCGAGGTGGGGAAGAACCTGATGGACCACTGCATGGGCGGCGGGGCGCGGGGCACGATCCCGGGCATGGAAGACCGGACCGTCCACGGTCGCCGCCCCAACGGGATCTACGTGCCTCGCTTCCGCAACGTCGCGACCGCGCACCCCGACTTCCTGCGCGGCTACGGCTTCCAGGGCGGCGCGGACCGCGAGGGCTGGACCCGGGGGGAAAACCTGCCCGGCTTCGGCGCGGAGTTCAAGCGCACGCTGCGCACGCCGGCGCCGTGGCGCTTCTCGTTCTACGGGTTCGGCGAGTGCCTGCCCCGCCCCACGAACTACGTCGAGCTCGACCCCGACACGAAGGACGCCTGGGGCATCCCGGCGCTTCGCATCCACTGCGAATGGAGCGACAACGAGCGCAAGGTGCTCAAGGACATGTCGGTCTCGGCGGCCGAGATGCTGGAGGCCGCCGGGGCGAAGGAGGTGGAGCCGTTCGTGGACGACAATGCGCCCGGGCTGACGATCCACGAGATGGGCACGGCGCGCATGGGCCGCGACCCCAAGACCTCGGTGCTCAACGCCTGGAACCAGTGTCACGACGTGAAGAACCTGTTCGTCACCGACGGCGCCTGCATGACCTCCTCCGCCTGCCAGAACCCCTCCATCACCTACATGGCGCTCACGGCGCGCGCCGTGGCGCACGCGGTGGAGCAGATGAAACGACACGAGCTGTAATGGACCGGCGCTCGTTCGTCGGGACGACCGCCGCCATGCTCGCCGGCACGCGGCCCGCGGCGCGCCACGCACGCCACAAGCTCGGCCGCATCGGGCTGCAGCTCTATACCGTGCGGCACGAGCTGCAACGGGACTTCGCCGGCACCATCGCCCGGGTCGCGGCGACCGGCTACCGGGAGGTCGAGTTCGCGGGCTACTTCGGGCAGGCGCCGCGCGACGTGCGCGCCCTGCTCGACCAGCACGGCCTCTCGGCCCCGTCAGCGCACGTGTCGCTGGCGCCGGATCAGTGGCGCGCGGCGCTCGACGCGGCGCCCGTGATCGGACACCGGTACGTCGTCGTGGCCTGGATCCCGGCCGAAGCACGGCGCACCCTCGACGACTACAAGCGCATCGCGGAGAGCTTCAACCACGCCGCAACGGAGGCGCGGGCGGCCGGCCTGCAGTTCGCGTATCACAACCACGACTTCGAGTTCGCGCCGCTCGAGGGCCGGCTGCCGTACGACGTGCTGCTCGCCGAGACCGACCCGCACCTCGTCCAGCTCGAGATCGACCTCTACTGGATCACCAAGGGCGGGCAGGACCCGCTCGCCTACTTCGCGCGCTGGCCCGGCCGCATCCCCATGGTTCACGTGAAGGATTCCGCCGGGCCGCCCGACCATCGCATGACGGACGTGGGCGCGGGGAGCATCGACTGGAAGCGGATCTTCGCGCGCCGCGACCAAGCAGGGATCCGGCACGCCTTCGTCGAGCACGACGCGCCGGCGGATGCCTTCGCCTCGATTCGCGCGAGCTACGAGTATCTGAGACAGCTCGAGTTCTGATGAACCGGCGAGAGGCGGTGGGAGTCCTCGGAGCGACCGCCCTCGGTTCCCACGCTATAGCGTGGGCTCGGCCAGGCACTGCCCTTAAGGGCAGTGTGGTGCCGAGCCGAGGCTTCAGCCTGGGAAAACTGCGCCAGGCGGTATGTCGGTGGCCCTTTCAGCAAATCCCCCTCCCCGACCTATGCCGCGCGGCGGCGGGCATGGGGCTCGCCGCCATCGACCTGCTCGGGCCCGACGACTGGGAGCGCGTGCGGGACTACGGGCTGGTCTGCTCGATGGGCTACCCGGCGATCCGGCGCGACTTCATCGCCACGGGGTTCAATGACCGCGCCAATCACGCGCTGCTCGTCGGCGAGCTCGAGAGCGCGATCCCGCTCGCGGCGCGGCACGCGGTGCCGAACCTGATTGCGATGTTCGGCAACCGACGGGGGCGGAGCGACGCCGAAGCGACGGACAACTGCGTCGCCGGGCTTGAGCGGATCAAGGCGCTCGCCGAAACATACGGGGTGACGCTCTGCCTGGAGCTGCTGAACAGCAAGGTGGATCACGCCGATTATCAGGGCGACCACACCGCGTTCGGGGTCGCGGTGGTGCGGGCGGTCGACTCTCCCCGCGTGAAGCTGCTGTTCGATATCTATCACATGCAGATCATGGAAGGCGACATCATCCACACGATCCGGGACGCGCACGAGCACATCGGCCACTTCCACACGGGCGGCGTGCCCGGCCGTCACGAGCTCGACGACACGCAGGAGCTCAACTACCACGCCATCGCGGGGGCCATCGCCGCGACCGGCTTCGCCGGCTACGTCGCCCACGAGTTCGTACCGACGCGCGATCCGTTGACTTCGTTGCGCGACGCCGTCCGAACCTGCGCGGTTTGAGGAGCGAACTTCCGCATGCCAGCCATCCGGCAACAGAAGAGCTACGACGTATGCATCGTCGGATCCGGCGCCGGCGGCGGCATGGCGGCCTACGTGCTGACGCAGGCCGGCGCCGACGTGATCCTGCTCGAAGCCGGCGGACCCTGGGACAACCTCAAAGACTCCGCGATGCTCACCTGGCCCTACGAGTCGCCGCGCCGCGGCGGGTCCACCAAGGAGCGCCCGTTCGGCGAGTTCGACGCCTGCATCGGCGGGTGGGACATCGAGGGCGAGCCGTACACCACGGCACCCGGCTCCCGCTTCCGCTGGTGGCGGGCGCGGATGGTGGGCGGCCGCACCAACCACTGGGGCCGCATTTCCCTGCGCTTCGGGCCGTACGACTTCAAGCGTAAGGCCCGCGACGGCCTGGGCGACGACTGGCCGATCGCCTACGAGGACGTGGCGCCGTTCTACGACCGCGTGGACCGGCTGATCGGGGTCTTCGGCAGCAAGGAGAACCTCCCGAACGAGCCGGACGGGGTGTTTCTGCCGCCCCCACGCCCGCGCTGCCACGAGCTGCTCGTGAAGCAGGCGGCGGACCGGCTGCGCATCACGTGCATTCCCTCACGGCTGTCGATCCTGACGCGGCCGCTCAACGGCCGGGCGGCATGCCACTACTGCGGGCAGTGCAACCGCGGCTGCAAGGTGAACGCGAACTTCACGTCCACCAACGTGCTGGTCGCTCCCGCCCTCGCCACCGGCAGGTTGACGCTCGTGACCAACGCGATGGCGCGCGAGGTGACGGTGGACGGCGCCGGGCGCGCCACCGGGGTCGCCTACGTCGACAAGACCACCGGGGCCGACCGCCATGTGCGCGCCCGCGTCGTGGTGCTGGCCGCGAGTGCCCTGGAGTCCGCCCGGCTGCTGCTGAACTCCAGGTCCGGCCTGTATCCGAACGGCCTGGCCAACGCGAGCGGCACGGTCGGGAAGTACATCACCGACACCACCGGGACGGATGTGGCCGGCTTCATTCCCAGGATGATGGACCACGTGCCGCACAACCACGACGGCGTGGGCGGCATGCATCTGTACATGCCGTGGTGGCTCGAGGAGCAGAAGCTCGACTTCCCGCGCGGCTACCACATCGAGGTGTGGGGCGGCACGCACGTGCCGGGAGAAGGGTTCATGGGCGGCATTCACCGCTACCCGCCGGGCGGCGGCTACGGCAAACAGCTCAAGGACGACTACCGCCGCTACTACGGCGCCACGATCGGCTTCTCGGGCCGCGGCGAGATGATCCCGAATGACGACTGCTCTTGCGAGATCGATCCGCGCACCGTGGACCGGTGGGGGATTCCCGTGTTGCGCTTCCACTGGAAGTGGTCGGACCACGAATACAAGCAGTCGAAGCACATGCAGGAGACCTTCCGGGCGCTGATCGCCGAGATGGGCGGCGAGGTGTTCTCGCCGATGCCGACCGCCGAACAGGGATACGGGCTCGCGACCGGCGGGACCATCATCCACGAGCTCGGCGGGACGCGCATGGGCAACGACCCCGGGACGTCGGTGCTGAACCGCTGGTGCCAGGCGCACGACTGCAAGAACCTGTTCGTAACGGACGGCGGGCCGTTCGTGTCGCAGGCCGACAAGAACCCCACGTGGACCATCCTCGCGCTGTCGATGCGGACGAGCGATTACATCGCGGACCAGATGAAAAGGCGGGCGCTGTGATGCGAATCGGCGCCGAGTGGCGGTCCCTCCGGCTCGGGACGCCAAACTTCCCCACCCTGCCGCCCCTTGCGTCTTCGCCTGCGGGACCGCCACTTGGCGCCGATGCCGTCATAGCCGCCTGGTCACTTTTGGCGGCGAGACCCCGAGCCGAAGGGGCTGCCGGTCCCGCAGACACGGGGACCCTATGAGCACCATGAACCGTCGTGATGTCGTGGGGCTCCTCGCCGTGGCCCCGCTCGCCACGGCGTTCCGGTGGGCGCCGGAATCGGTGTGGCGCGCCGCGGCCCTGGCGCGTGGGGCGCCGGACCGGGGCGCGCCCTATGAGCCGAAGTTCTTCACCGCGCACGAGTGGGACACGGTGCGCGTGGTCGTCGACCTGATCATCCCCAAGGACGAGCGGTCGGGCAGCGCCACGGACGCCGGCGTGCCCGAGTTCATGGACTTCATGTGCGGGGACGACCCCGACCTCCCGACCCCGATCCGGGGCGGGCTCGCCTGGCTGGACCATGAGTGCGACGATCGCTACGGCAAGACCTTCGTGGCCTGCGCCGACGGCGAGCGCGCCGCGGTGCTCGACGACATCGCCTGGCCAAAGAAGGCGAAGTCCGAGTACTCGGCCGGCGTCGCGTTCTTCAACAGCTTCCGCGACCTCACGGCCTCCGGCTTCTTCTCGAGCAAGCTGGGCGTGCAGGACCTGCGCTACATCGGCAACACCTTCGTCGCCGAATGGAAGGGCTGCCCACCGGACGCGCTCGCCAAGCTCGGCGTCAGCTACGATCTCCTGACGCGTCCCCCCCGTCACGACTGACTCGGAGCGCGAGCGTGGAGCAACGACTGGGCGTCGGGTTCATCGGCAGCGGATTCAACGCCAAGTTTCACCTGCAGGCGTTCCAGGCGGTGCGGGACGCGGACGTGGTGGGCGTGTGGAGCCCGAACACGCAGCATGCCGAGGAGACGGCGGCTCTCGCCCGCACGCTCGACGTCGGTGCGGCGCAGCCGTACCGCTCGATCGCCGAGATGGTCGCGGACCCGAGGGTCGGCGCGCTGTGGCTGTGCGGGCCGAACTTCGCGCGCATCGAAAACGTCGAAGAGATCGTGGACGCCGTGAACCGGGGCAAGGGCGAGCTCGCCGGAATCGCCTGCGAGAAGCCGCTCGCGCGCACCGTCGCCGAGGCGAAGCGAGTCGCCGAGCTCGTGAAGCAGACCGGCCTCGCCCACGGCTACCTCGAGAACCAGGCGTTCGCGCCGGCCGTGACGCACGGGCGCACGCTCCTGTGGGCCCGGGGGGCGTCACTCACCGGCCGGCCCTATCTCGCCCGCGCGGCGGAAGAGCACAGCGGACCGCACATGCCGTGGTTCTGGCAGGGCAAGCTCCAGGGCGGCGGTGTGCTCAACGACATGATGTGCCACTCGGCACTCGTGGTGCGCTACCTGCTCACCCGGCCGGGCGCGGCGTCGTCCACCGTCCGCCCGGTGCGCGTGACCGGCCACATCGCGAGCCTGAAGTGGACCCGTCCGGAGTACGCGAAGCGCCTGCAGCACATGATGGGAAAGGACGTGGACTACACGAAGGCGCCCGCCGAGGACTTCGCGAGCGTGCTGATCGAGTTCGCCACGGACGAGGGCGCGACGGCCCTGGGCGAAGCCACCACGTCGTGGAGCTTCGTCGGGGCCGGCCTCCGGCTCTCGGCCGAGCTGCTCGGCCCCGAGTACTCGATGGCGTGGAATTCGCTCGACACCGGCTTGCGCCTGTTCTTCAGTCGCGAGGTGAAGGGCAAGGCCGGCGAAGACCTCGTCGAGAAGCAGAACGCCGAGATGGGACTGATGCCCGTCGTGACGCACGAGTCGGCGACGTACGGCTACGACGCCGAAGACCGACACTTCGTGCGCGTGTTCCTGAAGCGCGAACGGCCGGAGCTGACGTTCGACGACGGCGTCGAGGTGATGCGAGTCCTCATGACGGCCTACATGAGCGCCGAGCAGGGAAGGACGCTGGACTTCCCCCCGGCGGGCCTCGAGACATTCGTGCCTGCCGTCGCCAAGGGAACCTGGAAGCCCTAACGCGGAACGTGGAACGCGGAACGCGGAACATCACGTCGAGCGTCGGAGCGCGAGCCGCTTGTTCCGCGTTCCGACTTCCGCGTTCCGCGTTCAGGTGGCTGGCGCTCCTGGCGCTCATTGCCGCACCGATCCGCTCAGCGGCGCAACAGTGGCCCGTCAATTCTCCAGACCGCCCCCGGCCGCCAGTCGTGGATCCCGGTCCCGAGCGCCCGACGGCAGCGCCGCCCTCGGACGCGATCGTGCTGTTCGACGGCACGAGCCTCGCCGCGTGGCAGTCGCCGGACGGCACTCCGGCGAAATGGCTCGTCCGTGACGGCTCCGTCGAGGTCGCACCGGGCACGGGTCCGCTCGTGACCAAGCGCGCCTTCGGCGACGTGCAGCTCCACCTCGAGTGGGCCGCTCCGACTCCACCCGCGGGCGAGGGACAGGAGCGCGGCAACAGCGGTGTGTTCCTGATGACCCACTACGAGATCCAGGTGCTCGACGGCTACCACAACGACACCTACGCCGACGGCGCGGCGGCCGCTGTGTATGGGCAGACGCCGCCGCTCGCGAACGCGTGCCGCCCGCCAGGGCAGTGGCAGACGTACGACATCGTGTTCCACCGTCCTCGCTTCGCGCCCGACGGCGCGGTGCGGGATTCGGCGCGGGTCACCGTGCTCCACAACGGCGTGCTGGTGCAGGACAACACCGTGATCACGGGCTGGACGGTGCACGCCGAGCGGGCGCGCTACCGGCCGCACGCGGATCGGCTGCCGCTGCTGTTGCAGGACCACGGGAACCGGGTCCGGTACCGCGATATCTGGATCCGCGAGCTGCCGGGCCCGTAACCCGCGCTACGCGCTCCAGCCCGCACGGTACGTGGGACGGACGTACTCCTCGGGCACCTTGACGTTGGTGATCTGACCGGTCTGCTGGGCGATTTCGAGGACCTTTCCCGTCCGCACCGCGAGGTTGCCGAGCAGCACCATCTCCGTGAGCGGCCCCGCGTACTCCGCGAAACTCGAGTTGGCTTGCCCCTGGCCCTTGCACGCGGCGATCCATTCGGCGTACACGCCGGCCGAGCGCGCGTACTTCGGCGCCGGCGGGTGCGCCGCGACATCCGCCTGCTTCGCCGGGTCGAGAAGGCGGGGGTCGTCGCCATAGGTGCCCGCCAGGAGCTTGCCGTCCGTGCCGATCCACAGCTGCCCTTGGTTGTCGGGAGGCCACTGCAGGTCGTCGGCGACCTCGGGCGGGCGCGGGGGATAGAGGCCGCCGTCTCGCCACACGAGCTTCGCCTCGGGGCGCCCGGCGCGGGCCGCGAACGAATAGCTGATGCGCGAGCTCGCGGGTGCGGTCTCCGTGTAGAGCTTCGTGGCTTCCGGCTCGATCCGGACGGGCCGTCCGAGGTCGAGCGTCCAGAACGCCGCGTCCATCAGGTGGCAGGCCATGTCGCCCAGGGCGCCGCAGCCGAAGTCCCACCAGCCGCGCCACTTGAACGGCGCGTAGGCGGGGTGATAGGGCCGCAGCGGCGCCGGGCCGAGCCACAGGTCCCAGGCGAGGGTCGCGGGCGTGAAGTACTCCTCGAGCGGCCGATCCTGCCCCTGCGGCCAGATGGGCCGGTTGGTCCAGCAGTGGACCTCGCGCACCGTGCCGATCGCGCCCGCTTCCACCCACTCACGGATCTGGCGCGTGCCCTCGTTGGCGTGCCCCTGGTTCCCCATCTGCGTGACGACCCTGGACTTCTTGGCGGTCTCGACCATCGCGCGCACTTCGTCGATGGTGCGGGCGAGCGGCTTCTCGCAGTAGACGTGCTTGCCCGCTTTCATCGCCATGATCGCGGCGGCGGCGTGGGTATGGTCCGGCGTGGCGATGACGACGGCGTCGATGCGCTTGGCCTCGCGCTCAAGCAGCTCCCGAAAGTCCTTGTAGCGTTTCGCCCTGGGGTACTTCGCGTAGGTCTCGGCGGCGGTCGCGTCGTCCACGTCGCACAGCGCGTAGATGTTCTCCGTGGCGACCCCCTTGACGTCTTCGCGCCCCCGCCCGCCGACGCCGATGCAAGCGATGTTGAGCGTGTCGCTCGGCACCCGGAACCCGCGCCCCAGCACGTGCCGGGGCACGATGGTGAACGCGACGGCCGCGCCGGCGTCGCCGACGAACGTGCGTCGCGAGATGCGCTTGCGTGCCATGATGGGAGCCTCCTCAGTCGGCTGCGGCCGGTTGCGGCGCGCGCGCGGGTCGGAACAGGACGGCGAACAGCACGAGAATCGCGAAGGCCATCGACGCCGGATACATCCAGATGCGTGGCCAATCGTGCGTCACGGCTCCCCCTCCGCCCGCGCTGGCGAAGGCGCCTACCACCCGACCCGACACCCAGGCGCCGATCGCATAGCCGATGCCGTTCGTGACGACGTTGATCATCCCCTGCGCGGCAGCGCGGATCCGCTCGCCCGCCCGCTCGTCGGTGTAGATCTGACCCGCCACGAAGAAGAAATCGTAGCAGACGCCATGCAACAGGATCCCGGCGTAGAGCAGCCACATCCCGCCGCCGACGTCGCCGTTGCCGAACGCGACGTAGCGCAGCGTCCACGCTAGCATGCCGCCGAGCATGATGGTCTTGATGCCGTAGCGCCGCAGGGCGAACGGCAATAGCAGCATGAAGAAGATCTCCGACATCTGCCCGAACGTCTGGATGAAGGCGGGCTCGGGGGCGTGGATCTCGTTCAGGAAGAGATTGGTGAACGCATAATAGAACTGGAGGGGGATGCACAGCAGGAACGAGCCCAGCACGAAGACGAAGAACGTGCGGTCCCTGAGCAGCTGCAGCGCGTCGAGCCCCAAGGCGTTGCGCAAGGTGAACGGCGTGCCCGCGGCCTTGGGGGGGGTATGGGGCAAGGCGAACGAGTACAACCCGAGGGCGAGCGACGCGATCGCCGCGACGCGCATCGGCAGCGCCTGAGCATCGGCGTGCAGCACTTTCCCGATCAGGATGCCGGCGACGATCCACCCGATTGTGCCGAGCACGCGGATGAACGGGAAATCGCGCGCCGGATCCTCCACGTTGTGGAACGAGATCGAGTTCGTGAGCGACAGGGTCGGCATGTAGCACAGGGCGTACAGAATGAGGACCGGGAAGAAGGTCCAGAACGTGGTCAGCGTCGACACGTACCAGAGGATCACGCCGCCCACCAGATGGAGCATGGCCAGCAACCTCTCGGTGGCGAAGAAGCGATCCGCGAAGACCCCCATGAAGAACGGTGACACGATCGCCGCGATGGCCGTCGTCATGTACGCGGCACCCACTTGGGGACCGCTGAAATGCCGCGTGCTCCCGAGGTAGGTCCCCATCGTGACGAACCACGCCCCCCACACGAAGTACTGGAGGAACATCATCGCCGAGAGCTTGACCTTGATCACGGCAGCACCCTGATCTTGATGTTGCGGTAGGCCACCCAGTAGTCATGCTCCTGGAGGCCGACGTACCCCTCGGGATTGCGGCCGTAGTGCGGGTGCGGGGCGAACTTGCTCGCCTTGACGCGCGCCTCCCAGTCCGGACTGCCGAGCTCGTACTCAACCACCTTGACGCCGTTGAGCCAGTGCTCGACGTGGTTCCCGTTCACCACGAGACGGACCTGGTTCCATTGACCCGCGGGGTGCACGACGCCGGCGGGCGAGGGATACAGCCCGTAGTCCGATCCGGCCGCGGTGAGGCGCGACTGCCCGTCGGGATGCCCGGCGTCGTCGAGGACCTGCATCTCCGGAGCACTCCAGTAAATGGCGTCGTCGTCCTCGCTCGCCCGGTAGAAGATGCCGCTGTTGCCATTCGGGGCGATTTTCCATTCGAGCGACAGCTCGAAGTTCTTGAACTTCTCGGTGGTGATGATGTCGGCGGCCCGGCGGACCCGCGTGAGCGCGCCGTCCACCACCTGCCACCCCGACGGCAGGGTGTCCATCTTCCACCCCCGCCAGCCGGTAGTGGTCTTGCCGTCGAACAGAAGCCGCCACCCGGCGGCGCGCTCGGCTGGCGTGAGGGTGTTGAGCGACGCCTGCGCGCGGGCGGCGGGCGGCAGCGCCATGACAAGGCAGGCGACGAGCAGGGTTACAGCCGTTGGTTGTTTCACGTGGGCTCCCGGGATGGGGAAAAACCGGGATCAACACTACGCCGCACGGCGAGACTAGGGAAGTTGGGTTGCGACTGACGATCAGTCGGGCAGGCCTGCGCCCTCCTTGAGCCGGGCCTGCACGGCGCGGCGCGCCCGCTCGCCGCGGGTGATCACCAGGACCGCGTCGTCCCCGGCGATCGTGCCGATGATTTCCGGCCACCCGGCCGCGTCGAGCGCGAGGCCGAGCGCCTGCGCCCCGCCGGCCGGCGTCTTGAGCACGAGCAGCGGACCCACGCCGTCGAGCGACACGAGGGTGGTGGGCAGGAGCTGCTCGAGGTGCGGCCGCATCGCCCCCCCCGGTCCCCCCTCGGGCGGCGGCGCGTAGTGGGATCCGCCGTCCGGCGCCGCGACCTTGGCGAGCCCCAGCTCGCGGATGTCCCGCGACAGGGTCGCCTGCGTCACCTCGAAGCCCTCCGCCTTCAGCAGCTCGCGCAGCCGCTCCTGGCTCGCGACCGTCTGAGCGCGAACGATCTTCAGGATGGCCGCGTGGCGCTGGGTTTTCATGGGGCCGGAATCTAGCCGCGAACCACGCGTCCGCGCGAACAGGCGGGCAGTCTTCGGGTTACAGCCGGGACACCACGTATGCGGCGTTGATCTTGAGCAGCCAAAACCCGTTGTCGGTCACGTGCTTGCCGGGCTCCGGCCCATGCTGGGCGTCGAGCTCGTTGAGGAAGGCCTCGAGCTGCGCCCGCGCGGCCGCGGCGTTGCCACGCTCGAGCGACGCCTGCGCCTGGTCGAGCTTGACCTCGAGGCTGTGACAGACGCCTTCGGTCGTGACCCAGTGAAGGCCGCAGCTCCTCGTGACCAGCCCGCGTAACCGAGCCAGCAGGCCGGACGCAGCTGGTATGTCAACCGACTCGATCCCGACCGTAAGCCCGGTGAAGCTGTTGTCTTCGACTCGTGGGGCCTCGGCCACCCGATCTTCGTCCGCCGGGCTCACCGTCGGCGCGTCGTAGCGCCCTTCAACCCAGAACCGCGCGACCCCTGGGAGGCCCCGTGCGCGGAGCTCGAACCCCGGTCGCGATACCCCTGGCGCGACGTCCTGCTGCCGCGACGCGGAGCCCCAGAACGCAACGGAATCGCCCGGCTGGGGTCCCACAGTCACCCAGGAGCGAGCCGGCTCGGGAGCACGAACGCTGACGACCGGTGCTCTCGCCTGAACGACGAACACGCGTGCGTGTTGCTCGCTTGCCGGGTCAATCGTCAGCGTGTAGCGAAGGAGCAACACCCCGCCGGTGACGTCATAGCGCGCGCTATCGACACGGGCGTCCGCCACGAGGCGATCCCCGCGAGGCCACGGGATCACTTGGGCGGTTGCGACCCGCGTCGCGAGACACAGCACCGCGGCCCACGCCGGGGCCCGGAGACAAACCTTCATCACGCCCTCCATCACAACCTCCGAAACCGGAGGTGGTAGCTGCCCGGCTCGTGCCTCAAGTAGCCGCCCCGGATCAGGGGAGAGCGAACGAGTAGTTCCAGGTACCCCTCGAGCTCGTCCACCAACTCCCCTGACGCATCGACCACGTCCACTTCCTGGCCGCACCGGTGTTCGGCGTGACCCGAAGCGGCGGTGAAGTTGCGGTCGAGATCGAACAGCCCACCCCACTGCAGACTGATATCATTGAACGGAATCCGCTCGTGGGTCACCGCGAAGAACGTGTCTGCCAACAAGAGGATCTCCCCGATCGTAAACGCCGTGGCGAACGTGTTGCGCGGATGTTGCGGTAGCCCTCCGCCGATTTCGACGTTCCCGCCCGAGATGAGTTCGATGAGCCCAGGGACCAGGATCCGTACCTCGCCAGAGGCGGAGTCGGCGCCCTCGTCGCCAGCCGACACGATCCCGATGAGTCGCTCAAAGCCGCTGACTTCACCCGGCCGATACCGGGTGGTGAACTCGCCGCCGCTGCTCAGGGCTCCTGCGGCCGGCGTGAACGCTCCGAATCCCGCGCGGTCTTGCGCCTGGTGAGCGTGACCGCCCGTCTCCGCGAGAAACTCGGATCGCGTCCTGACCGCCAGTCCTTCCGTCGAGCTGCCGTCCGACCACCGAGCCCTCACCGTCACCTCGAAGTTGTCCGTCGCAAGGCCGCACCTCGGTGGCAACCTCGCCGGGGGAAGCCCGCTGGGCGTCACGTGAATCGAGACCTCCAGCTTCCGCTTCTCCGACGGATCGACCGTGACTGCGACCCCCGCGACTTCCTCCACACCATCGATGATCGCGCGGGCATACATCTTTCCAGTTTGCGCACCAGGCGCATCGGGGGGACTGGTGTTCGTGAGCGCCGTGACGCAGGTCGAGTCGGTGGCCTCGCACCCACCCGCTGTGGGGCCGGGGGTTGAGCCCCCACTACCCGGATGCCACTCCCATCCCGTCACGCTCACGGCCCCCCCGTCCTTGCGGCGGGCCGTGAACGTCACCCTGGAGCCCGTGTGCACGTGGCTCGAGTCCGCCACGACGATGAGTTGCTTCGCCACCGGCGTGGTGGTCACCACCGTCGTGCCCAGGTAGTAGTAGCACGGGAACGGGAACGGGAAGCCGCACCGAATCGTCGAGCTCGGGTCCGGAACGTTGGTGCGCTGCGCCCGCCCGATCCCCTGAACGACCACCGTGTCGATCCACGTCGAGTCCAGCTCGACCGCATTGCTTTCGGCGCACGGGACGTAGCCGCCGAGCGGGCTGAACAGCACGAACACGTTGCCGTAGCAGGTGAGGTCGGCTCGCGAGAACGTCCCGCCCGGCCCGTAATAGCGCTCCAGCATGTTCCAGATGTCGGGGTTCCACGGGGGATTGGGCGAGATGTAGCGGTAGATGTACCCCGTCACCTTGATCTCCACCCGGATCTTGCGGTCGTAGGTCGCGAATTCGACGGGCCCGTACGCCGCCGAATTCCCCGACGCGGGCAACGTGACCGTGAACGTGCCCGAGGGAGGCGGGAGCTCGTCGGATTCCAGCGCGGCGGAGAGGCTCGCCCGCAAACGCCCACCGCTCGGGGCCGTGAGAGGCGGCTGACGCTCGGAGCAGGAGATCAGGGCCACGACGGCAATGAGTACCGCGGGACGCTGCAGCGGAGGCAACACTCGGCGCACTGGTTCCAACCTCCAGCACGGACTTCGGAGGGCGCGGGACGAAAACCGGGGGTTACAGGCTGTAACATACACACGCGGGAGCGCGCCGCCAGCAAGCTTGTGCCGATCAGCGCTGATGCACGATGCGTCCGGCGACGACAGTGAGAAGCGCGGTCGAAGGCGGTGAAGGGCGGTGCAGCGCGGTCGAGGGAAACACCGCGAGATCGGCCTGCTTGCCGACATCGAGGAAGCCGATCTCCCTCTCGAGCCCCAGGGCCCGGGCGCCCTCGATCGTGAGCATGCGGAGCGCCTCCTCGCCTTCGAGCCCGGCCGCCGTCGCCTCGGGCCAGAGGGTCACGTCCCCGGTGCTCACCACCGAATCCGTGCCGAGACCGACGCGCAACCCCGCGCGGCGGAACGCGGCCAACGGCGCGGCGCCGTGCCCGTGGGCGCGGTTCGAGCGCGGGCAGTGTGCCACCGCCACCCCGGCGTCCCGGAGAGTCTCGATGTCCGGCCCGTCCACCTGGACGCAGTGGATGCACAGCCACCCCGTTGCACGCTCCAAGGCGCCAAGTCGCCAGAGATACTGTACCGGCGAGCAGTTCTGCGCCTGCACCGCGATGCCCCGGGAGCGGAGCGCGTCGGCGAACGAGCCGCTCCCCTCGCGCACGAGCTGCGTCTCCTCCCGAGACTCGGCGAGGTGCACCGCCACCGGGAGCCCGAGGCTCCGAGCAAAGTCGTCCACGGCGCGATACAGCGGCGCGCTCACGGTGTAGGGGGCGTGCGGCGAAACGCCCAACCGCAGCCGGGACGACGCCAGCGAGCCGAGCCGGGTGAGCGCCTGTTCCAGCTCGGCGAGGCTCGTGCGCGCCTGCGCGGGATCGGGACCGAACACCTCCTGATAGCAGATCCCCCGACCGCCCAGCGCGTGCAGCGCGTGCATCACTGCGCCCGTGCTCCCCGTATCCGCCACACACGTCACCCCCGCGGCCCAGCAGTCCCGCACGCCCCGCTCCGCCGAGCGAGTGAACTCGTCGGGGGGGGTGGCGTCCTTGAGCGCGCGGATCGTCCGGATCCAGCGGGCGAACTCGGGCTCCGCGTTCCGGCCCGCGAGGTGGGTGAGCTCGAGGTGCGTGTGGGTGTTGACGAGGCCGGGGACCAGCACGGCGTCGGGAAATTCGAGGACGCGCGCCCCGGGAGCGGGTGGCTCGGGGACGCAGCGATTCGGGCCGACGGCGGCGATGGTGCCGCGGTCGTCAACGAGAACGGCGCCGTCCTCGATGGGCGGCGCCGTCACGGGATGCACGGAGCCCGCGCGGATGCGCAGCATACACCTCGCCGTTACGGCGAAACGCCGATCCCGAACGGCGCATGCACGGGGCACGCCTGGGTGGGCTCGGTACCGGGATAGAACCACTCCCAGTGCCGCACGTCCTGCGGGCAGAACGGCGTGGCGAGGTACCCGTTCGACCAGTCCACCTCGCGCGTGAGGAGCGAATCGGGCCGCGCCCAGTCCGGGGGCGGGGGACGGCGGTCGTACACGTCGCGCATGAACGCCGTCCAGGCGGGTGCGACGATCTTCCCGCCCCCTGCGTTGTGCTCGAGGATGCGCTGCTGGATGTCGTAGCCCACCCAGATCCCGGCCACGAGCTCCGGCGTGTACCCGATGAACCAGGCGTCGGTGTAGTCGTCGGTCGTGCCGGTCTTACCGGCGGCGGGCAGCGTGAAGCCCGCCTTCCACACGGCGCTGAACGCGGTGCCGCGCCGGATCACGTCCTTCATCATGTCCACCATCAGCCACGTGTGCTCGGGGTCCATCACCGGGTCGCGGCGGATCGCCGGCTGCCACAGGATGTTCCCCTGACGGTCCTCGACGCGGAGGATACCGACCGGCTCGGCGCGCGTGCCGAGGGTCGCGAACGCGGTATACGCCGCGATCATCTCGAGCGGCCGCACGCCCGTGGACCCGATGTGGATGGACGGATACGGCGGGAGCGGCGTCGTGATGCCGTACCGCCGGGCTTCGCCGATCACCGTCTGCTCGCCCAGCGCCATGCCGAGCTTGATGGTCGCGAGGTTGCGCGACAGGTACAGTGCCTCGCGCATCGGGATCAGGCCGAGCGTCGTGTCGTCGTCGTCCTTGGGCTGCCACGGGGTCGAGTCGAGCTGGATCACCGGCGGATTCAAGGGTGAGTCATCGAGGATCTCGGTGACGGGATGGCCCGCCCGGACCGCCGCCGAGTACACGAACGGCTTGAACGTCGAGCCCGGCTGGCGGACCGCCTGGGTGGCGCGGTTGTACTTCGAGTCGTCGAAGTCGCGCCCGCCGATCATGGCTCGGATGTAGCCGGTGTTCGCGTCGAGCGCGATCAGCGCGCCCTGGAGGTACTGCGTGTACTGTCCGTGGTCCTCCGCCGACGCCTTGGACGACTCGATGTACTCGCGATAGGTGGTCTTGCCCGGGAACTTGCCGTTCGAGTACACCCCGGCTTCGATGGCGTCGAGCTGCGACTGGAGCGCGCGCTCCGCCGCCTGCTGCATATCGAGATCGAGCGTGGTGTAGACGCGCAGGCCGCCCTCGTACAGGTCCCGGCCGAAGCGCGCGTCGAGCTGCTGGCGTAGCCATTCGACGAAGTACGGCGCGATGTCGCCGTAGCTGGTGCGGTTCGAGGTGAGCACGAGCGGATAGGAGCGCCACAACTCGCACTCCTCGGGGGTGAGGAAGCTCTGGTCGCGCATCAGGCCCAGCACCACGTTGCGCCGCTGCACGGCGCGCTCGGGGTGGGTCCGCGGGTTGTAGGTGGCCGGCGCCTTGGGCAGCGCCGCCAGCGTCGCCGCCTCCGCGACGTTGAGCTGGCGGGCCGACTTGCCGAAGTAGATCTGGGCCGCGGCCTCGACGCCGTGCGCCCCCGCGCCGAGGTCGATCTGATTGAGATAGAACTGGAGGATCGTGTCCTTCGGGAAGTTGTGCTCGATCTCCACCGCCACGCGCGCTTCCTTCAGCTTGCGCGTCAGCTGCTTCTGGCGGCTGATCTCCTCGGGGAAAATGTTGCGCGCCAGCTGCATCGTGATGGTCGAGAACCCCTGGGCGAAGCTCATCGCCAGCAGGTCGTTCTTCATCGCCCCGAGGATGCGCCAGTAGTCGATGCCATGGTGCCGGTAGAAGCGCTTGTCCTCGGTGGCGATGAACGCCTGCCGCACCGGCTCGGGGATCTCGCTGAGCGGCAGCACCGTGCGCCGCTCGGCGCCAAGCTCGCTGATGAGGCGGCCGTCCGCCGCGTACACCTTCGACGTCTGGACCTGGTGGTTGGGGTTCGCGACGAGCCGCGAAATGCTGGGGCAATGCTCCCCCGCGCACACGCGGGTCCACGACCCGTAGCCGAGGCCGAAGAGATACGCGGCGCCGAGCACGGCCGCGGCGATCACGCGGGCGCGGGTCCGCGGGTTCTGCCACCAGGTGCTGGGGCGCGGCAGCGAGACCGGGGAGGGCGCGGGGATGGAAGCCATCGCGTTACAACCTAGTGGGCCGCCTCGGCGCTTGCCAGCGGTGGAGGCTTCCCGTACGATTCCGCGCCATGTCCGACCTCGTCGCCGAACTCGAGTGGCGCGGCTTCGTGCACCACGCCACGCGGGACCTGGCGGCCCACCTCGCCGCCGGTCGCCGCACGTTGTACTGCGGCTTCGACCCCACGACGCCCAGCCTGCAGCTCGGCAATCTGATGCCGATCATGCTGCTCCGGCACTTCCAGCTCGCCGGGCACCGGCCCATCGTGTTGATGGGGGGCGGCACGGGGTTGATCGGCGATCCGAGCGGCAAGCGGAGCGAGCGCCCGCTGCTTTCCAGGGAGCAGATCCGCGAGAACCTGCAGCGCATGCGCGATCAGATGGCGCGGCTGCTCGACTTCGATACGCCGGAGACGCGCGCCGTCGTGCTCGACAACGCCGAATGGCTCGGGAAGCAGAGCCTCGTGGACTTCCTGCGCGACGTCGGCAAGCACTTCAGCGTGAACGTGATGCTCCAGAAGGAGTCGGTGCAGGCGCGGCTCGACACGGGCATCTCGTACACCGAGTTCAGCTACATGTTGCTCCAGGCGTACGATTTCCTGCACCTGTTCCGGAACAAGGGCTGCACCGTCCAGGTGGGCGGCAGCGATCAGTGGGGGAACATCACTGCCGGCATCGATCTGATCCGGCGGGTGGAAGGGGGGGGCGAAGCGCACGGCCTGGTCGCCCCGCTCGTCACCACGGCGTCCGGCGCCAAGTTCGGCAAGAGCGAGGCGGGCGCGATCTGGCTCGACCCCGCGCTCACGTCGCCGTACAAGTTGTACCAGTTCTGGGTGAACACCGACGACCGCGACATCGAGCGCTACCTCAAGCTGTTCTCGCTCAAGTCCCGTGATGAGCTGAAGCAGCTGCTACACCGCGCCAAGCACGACCCCGCCGCGCGGGAAGCCCAGCGTACGCTGGCCGCGGAAGTGACCGAGCGGGTGCACGGCGACGCCGCGCGGAGCGCGATGGTCGCCGCTGAGATCCTGTTCGGCGACTTCGATCCCCACGAGGCGAACGGGCGGGTGTTCGACACGCTCGCGCAAGAGATCCCTACCACCGGAGCCACGAGCCGCGACGGCCTCACGCTCGTGGAGGCGGTGGTCCGGTCGGGACTCGCCAAGTCGAAGAGCGAAGCCCGCCGCGCCATCGAGCAGGGGGGGATCTACCTGAACCAGCAGCGCGAGAAGGACGTGGAGCGCCGCATCGCTGCCGGCGACTGGCTGGCGGACGGCAATCTGCTGTTGCGCAAGGGCAAGAAGGACTACGCCCTGCTCCGCAGCGGAGGGTAACGATGTTCATCGGCCACTACGCGCTGGGACTGGTGGCGAAACGCATCGCGCCGCGCACCTCGCTCGGCACCCTGTTCCTGGCGCCGAGCCTGGCGGACCTGCTGTGGCCCGTGTTCCTGCTGCTCGGGTGGGAGCGGGTCCGCGTCACCGGCGGGGCGAATCCCTTCCTCGCCCTCACGTTCGACGCCTATCCCGTGTCGCATAGCCTCCTCGCCCTCCTCGGGTGGGGGATCCTGCTCGCCCTGCTGTACTGGTGGCGGACCGGCGACGCTCGCGCGGCCACGATCGTCGGCCTGCTGGTGGTGAGCCACTGGGTGCTTGACGTCGTCACCCATGTCCCCGACATGCCGCTCTACCCCGGCGGCCCGAAGGTCGGGCTCGGCCTGTGGAACTCGGTGACGGGGACCGTCCTCATCGAGGGCGCGATGTTCGTCGCGGGAGCGTGGGTCTATCTCACGACGACGCGAGCGCGCGACGCCGTCGGACGCTACGCGCTCTGGGCGCTCCTCGCTTTCCTCTTGCTGTCCGACGTCGCGTCGCTCTTCACCGGGCCACCGCCGACGCTGCAAGCGATCGAGCTCGGCGGGATCGTGTTCGGCTGGTTGTTCGTGGGATGGGCTGCGTGGGCGGATCGGCATCGGGAAGGCGTCGCCTGACGCTGCCGTCGTGTGCCCCAGATCACACGCAACGGGGATCTCGGTCACGAGATCCCCGATTTGTTTTTGTAGGACGAATCCGACTGCCGGGCGTCCCTGACGAACGCTACGTTGAGCTGCTGACGGAGTGACACGTTGACCGCGGGTTGACGCGCCCTGTTCACACTGTCCGTCGCAGGTCGCGCGGAGTGGCGAGGTGATACGAATCGCTCCACCGCCTGCCTCAGTTTGCGTCGGTCGTCGCGACCATTCCCGAGCGGTCGCGTTCCGTGCTCGCAGAAGGGATGAGCATACTTCTTGCGCTCCGCCGCGTCGTTGGGATTTGTTCCAAGCGCTCGCGCACCACGCTCGCCGACCCTAGCCCCGGTGAGCCGTGTCACGGCCCCGTGCCCGGCCGCGACTTACCTGATGAGCGGATCCATATGCTACTGGTGAGCCACGGAGTCGCGTCGACCGTAACGCGGTCCTATGTCGGATGCCGACCATGAGCTGTCGCGTCGCGTTCTACTCTCACGACACGATGGGACTGGGGCACATGCGCCGGAACCTGCTGCTGGCGCAGGCGCTCAAGCACTCGCGGCTCCAGGCCGTGGTGCTGATGATCGCTGGCGCGCGCGAGGCGAGCCTTGTCACAGCCGCGGCGGGCGTGGACTGCGTCGCCCTGCCGTCGCTTCGGAAGGACCGGCAAGGACAGTATCATCCACGCCATCTCGAGGTCCCCCTCCCGGAACTCTTGGCGCTGCGCGCGAAGACGGCGGGTGCCGCGCTCGAGGCCTTCGATCCGGATGTGCTCATCGTTGACAACGTGCCGCGGGGCGCCGTGCGCGAGCTGGACCCCGTGCTGGAATCGCTGCGCGCCAAGCGCCGCACGCGCCTCGTGCTCGGGCTGCGCGACGTACTCGACGATCCCGTGACGCTGCAGCGCGAATGGGCCCGCGTCCAGAACCAGGACGCCGTCCGTCGGTACTATGACGCCGTTTGGGTCTACGGCGACCCCGTCGTGTACGATCCGGTCCGAGAGTATGGCTTCGCTCCCGACGTGGCGGCGAAGGTGCGCTACACGGGCTACCTCGATCAGCGGGCACGGCTCAGGTTCGGGAGAGGCAACCGCAAGGATCCGGCAGCCATGCTGGGGCTGCCGCCGGGGTGGCTCGCGCTCTGCCTGGTGGGCGGCGGCCAGGACGGGGCCGAGTTGGCGGAGGCGTTCGTGGAAGCGGAGCTCCCGCCCGACACCAACGGCCTGCTCGTCACCGGCCCTTGCATGCCTGCCGCCGTGCGGCGACGGCTGATTCGCAGCGTCGCGAGCAATCCCTGCCGGCGGGTGGTCTCGTTCGTGCACGAGCCGACGCGACTGGTGCGTCGCGCGGACCGTGTCGTCGCCATGGGCGGTTATAACACCGTCTACGAGGTCCTGTCGTTCGAAAAGCCCGCGCTCATCGTGCCCCGGGTCACGCCCCGACGGGAGCAGCTGATCCGGGCCGAGCGCCTGCGGGCGTTGGGGCTCGTGGACGTGCTCCATCCGGAAGCCTTGAGCGCCGCGGCCCTGAGCACCTGGCTCGCTCGCGGGCAGGCCCCGGTCCGACCGGCGAGGGAGCACATCGATTTCAACGGCCTCAGCCGCGTCCCACAACTGCTGGAAGAACTGCTCGGCAGCCGACCACCGCTCGGGCCGCGCCCCCGAGTTCGCGCCGAGGTCTACGATGCGGCGTGAAGCGCCGCTGCGTGTCGGGGAATCGGATGGTCGGCTTGCGATCGCGTACATCGTCAAAGCCTGGCCGCGGCTTTCCGAGACATTCATTCTCAACGAGATCATCGGCCTGGAGCGCCGCGGCGTTTCCATCCGCATATTCTCGGTGAAAGACCCGAATCCCGGTCCGATCCACAACCGGGTTGCACTGGTGCGGGCGAACGTGACGTACCTGTCGCTGCGGAGCCACTGGAAGGCCGCCTTGCCGGCGAACTTCCGGTCTCTGCGCAGGCGACCCGCCAGGTACCTTCGGACGTTGCTCATGGCCATCGTGAAGGTCCTGAGCCATCGTCGTCG
>WNGN01000045.1_pt1 | contig 66969 bp, 68 predicted proteins | sample 5400561 | NCBI WGS metagenome assembly WNGN01 (sample SAMN13153379, study PRJNA577476) | soil metagenome | isolation source: 115 cm soil or saprolite under Garry oak tree replicate 2 | place: USA:California | collected 2016-06-15 | reverse complement strand
ACATCGCGCTCGCGGTCAAGCTGGTTCAGGATGCCGGATATCGCGAGCGTGTCCGCGAGCGCATCGAAGCGGGCCGTCACCTTCTCTTTGAGGATAGTGCGCCGATACGCGCCCTGGAGGATTTCTTGGCCAGGATCTCAACGCGGAGCCGCGAACGCTATTAAACGGGGGTGACGCTCAGCGTCACACTCTGCCTGTTTTAGGCGATATCCGCGGCTTTGCCGTCCCGGTTCAGCGGCCGGGATAATCGTAAAAAACAATCGTAACAACAGGATAGAGTTAAGGCCTCATTACGGCACGCGACTTGCTCTAGTTCTCCCGACGCCTTTTTGGCGTGATAAGGAGACTCTATGAAAGCGATCCAAAAAGGTTTTACCTTGATCGAGTTGATGATCGTGGTCGCGATCATCGGCATTCTGGCCGCGGTCGCATTGCCCGCGTATCAGGACTACACCGTCCGGGCGAAGATGTCCGAGGTGATCCTGGCGGCGAGCGCGTGCCGCACCAGCATTACCGAGGTGTATCAGACCGGCGGCACGGCACCCGCTGCGAACGGCTGGGGCTGCGAGAGCCTGACGGGTGGTACTTCGAAGTACGTGAACACCATTTCGACCAACCTGAACGGCCTGATCACGGTCTCGATCGGCCAAGGCATCAAAGCGGACGTCGACGGCCAGAAGGTGACCCTGGCGCCGTTCATCGGGACCGCTCCGGCGAACGCGGCCATCCCTCTCACTGGAAACATGGGCACGGGCATCAACATCTGGCGTTGCGGTAGCACCACCGACGGCACCAGTTTGAACCAGAAGTACCTGCCGGGTTCCTGCCGCGGCAATTAGTCGCGACTGGCCGGGAAAAGGTACCCTTCGGGGTACCTTTTTTTTTTGCCCATGAACCTGAGTACCTTCGGGCGGTTTCCGCACCTGATCGGACTAGGCCTGATCGTGGTGCTGGCTTCGGGGCTGTACTTTCCGTTCCTTGGAAACCCGCCCGTTTTCGACGATGCGTTTCTCTTCTCGGGGGAGAGGTTCTTCTATTACGCTACGCACCCGTTCGGCCTCGAACCGAGAGTTCCCCCGTATTTTTCCTTCGCCGTCACCCACGTCCTTTCGGGGCGCATGGAGGTGCATCGCATTGTGAGCCTCGCCTTCCACCTCGCCTGCTCGCTCGCGCTGTACAAGCTGCTGTACGACCTGCTGCGGACGGTGCGACAGCCGGACCGCCCTGGGCCGGCGCCGGGCCCACACCCGGAAGCCGCGACCTGGGCGTTCATCGGCGCAGCCGCGTTCGCGATTCATCCGGCGGCGGTGTATGGGGCGGCTTACCTGGTCGAGCGGACCATCGTCTTCGCCACCCTGTTCTCGCTGCTGTCGGTCGTGCTGTTCGTGCGGGGGCTGGCACGCGGCAGCCACGCCGACGCGATCTCCGCGGCGCTCCTGTACTCCATTGCGGTGCTCAGCAAGGAGCACAGCTTGCTGCTGCCCGCAGCGGCCGTGCTGGCGGTGCCGCTGGTGCAGGTGGACCGCCGCTTCGCTGTCCGTCACGCCGCCCTCTACCTGTTGGCCTGCACGCCCGCGGCGATCTTCATAGCGCTGCTCAGCAAGGGGTTGATCGGGGCGGCGTACGAACCGGATTTCGACAGGGTGGCGGCTCAGGTCGAGGCCGCCTTCGGGCGCGACATCGCGGATTTCTCGTGGCCGCTGAGCGCAGTCACTCAGGCGGGGCTGTTCTTCAGGTACGTCGCGCTATGGCTATGGCCCGATACCCAGGCGATGTCGATCGACCTCCGCGTGGACTTTCTCGAGGCATGGTCGCCGGGCTGGATAGTCTTGAAAGTGTCGGCTTTTGCCGCGTGGGGCGCGCTCGGTTTCCTGCTGTTGCGGCGCCGCGGCAGGGCGGGTCTTGCCGGGTTCGGCCTGCTCTATACCTGGATTCTTTTTTTGGTCGAATTCAGCACAGCCCGGTTCCAGGAGCCGTTCGTTCTTTACCGCAGCTACCTCTGGGCGCCCGGCATCGTGCTCGCGCTCGTCGGCTTGCTGAGCGGCACTCCGCGCCGGGCGGCGCTGGCTGCGTTCGCCTGCGCTTGTCCGGTGCTGCTGTACCAAGCGCACAACCGGCTGGTGAGCTTCTCGAGCCCGCTCGCCCTATGGCAGGACGCGGTTGCGAAGCTTCCAGCGAAGCCGATTCCTTGGGGCTCGCGCACGTTGTACAACCTGGGCAGGGCATACGCGTACGACGGGCAGACTGACAAGGCGATCGAGATCGTGGAACGGTGCATGGCGCAATACCCGGACACATACCACTGCTATTTCGCCCGCGGAGCGATCCACTTCGAGCTGGGCGAGTTCGAGCGCGCCTTATCTTACTTCGCCCGCGCTGTCTCGCTGAATCCCGGGAGCGGGATTGCCCATCACCGCCTCGGGATGGTCCTGGAAAACCTTGGCCGGCTTGAGGAGGCAAAGGCGTTCTACCGCCGCGCATCCGATCTGGGATTCAAAGGCGCCGACCAGGAACTCATCCGCCTGCAAACATCCGGTCGCGGGCTTTCGCCGCCGAAGAAGAGCGCTCCCGCTACGCGTTAGGTTCGACTTTGCGCGGTGATCCGCGCAACAGCGGAGACAGCGCCGGCGCCAGGAATCGACCAGCCTACCGCGGACTGCAACACCCTTTTCAGCGGGAAAGCGTCCTTACACCGGCGCGGCCACGACGATGGCCACTATGATGACCGAGACGCTCAGCGGCCTTGGCGTCGAAAATGCCCCGACTTTCCGCCCGCTTTTTCCAAGAGCTTGATATCCTCGATCGTCATGCCGCGGTCTACCGCTTTGCACATGTCGTAGATCGTGAGCAGCCCCACGCTTACCGCGGTCAGGGCTTCCATTTCAACACCGGTGCGCCCCTTCGTTTCCACTTCGACGACAAGCCGGATCGCCGGGCGGCGCTTCTCCACGGTAAATTCGGCTGCGACTCGGGTAAGACCGAGAGGGTGACACAGCGGGATCAGCTCGCTCGTGCGCTTCGCCGCCTGGATCGCCGCGACGCGAGCCACGCCGAGGACATCGCCTTTCTTCGCACTGCCGCCCAAAATAAGCCTCAGTGTCGAGGACAGCATGCGGATGACGCCGCAGGCGCGTGCAATCCGGCGTGTCTCGGCCTTGTCGCCGACATCCACCATATGAGCCTGACCGCTTCGGTCGAAATGGCTCAGACTCCGCTTTTTTTTCGTCGGGTCCATTTCTTCCGTGCCGAGAATGGGTGCTGCACCTCGATCGAGCCGGGTACTGCTATGCATATTGTGCCAACGAAACTCCAGGCCCGCCAGGCCGCGGCGGTGCGGGCCGGGAACTCGCTGGGGACGGGCGTATCATATTATCCATGAAAGCCTGCGTTTCTCTTTTCTGTTTTGCATTGCTCGTCACGCGCGCGATCGCCCAAAACCTGCCGGAGCTCGGAGACACCTCCGGGGCGCTGCTGTCGCCTCAAATGGAGCGCAGGATCGGCGAGGAGGCGATGCGCGACATCCGGCTGCACGACCCGAACTTCGTCGACGACGCTGAGCTGACCGAATACATCAATACCGTCGGACTGCGGATCGTGGCGGCAAACCCGGACATGCGCCAGGACTTCGAACTTTTTCTCCTGCAGGACAACACGATCAATGCCTTCGCCATGCCCGGCGGATTCGTCGGCGTGCACACCGGCTTGCTGCTTGCCGCACAGACGGAATCCGAGCTCGCCGGTGTGCTTGCTCACGAAGTGGCGCACGTGTCTCAGCACCACATCGCCCGGCTAATCGGCAAGCAGGAGCAGCTTTCGGTTCCGACACTTGCGGCGGTGGTGCTGGGTCTGCTGGCCGCCCGCTCGAATCCCGACGTGACCCAGGCTCTGATTGCCGGAGCCGGCGCAACCGGCATCCAGTCCCAGCTGAATTACACGCGCGATTTCGAGCGCGAGGCCGACCGCATCGGCTTTCAATTCCTTCAGCAGGCGGGGTTCGACGTCGGCGGCATGGCTTCGTTCTTTGAGCGGATGCAGAAGGCAAATCGCCTGTACGAGAACAGCGCTCCTGCGTACCTGCGTACCCACCCGCTCACCAGCGAACGCATCGCCGATATGCAGAACCGGGCACAGACCGCCGCTTACAAACAGACGCCCGACAGCATCGAGTTTCACCTGGCGCGCGCGAAGCTGCGCGCCGAGCAGGGCCTGCCGCGCGATGCGGTGGCGCATTTTGACGATCTGGTGCGTCAGCATCGCTACGCCAGCGAGGCCGGCGCACGCTACGGCCTTGCTGCCGCGCTGGCAAGGACGCGCGATTTCCCGCGTGCGGGGAACGAGATCGAGACGCTGCGCAAGCTTGTCGGCGCGCATCCGATGGTTGAGCTGCTCGCTGCGCGAATTCGTTCAGGCGCCGGCGACCCGTCAGGAGCGCGCGAGGTGCTGCGCGCCGCTCTTGCGCGGGTTCCTAACTACAAACCGCTTCACTACGCCTACGTGGAAGCGCTGCAAAGCTCGGGGCAGAACCAGGCCGCGACTGAACGGCTTGCGGAATTGATGAAGGTCTATCCCCGCGACGTGCGACTCTACGGGTTGCAGGCGAAATCCTACGCCGCCCTGGGTAAACGGCTGCTGCAGCATCAGGCGCTCGCAGAAGTCTATGTCCTGCAGGGAACGTTGCCAGCGGCGATCGAGCAATTGCAACTTGCGCAGAAGAGCGGGGACGGCGATTTCTACCAGCTTTCGAGCGTCGAGGCGCGTCTGCGCGATCTGCGAGCGCTGCAGGCCGATGAGACAAAGCGGCGTTAGGGCCGTCACCGCTAGTCGACCGTCGCTCTTCGCGGCAATAGGGCGACGGACCTTCGGGGCTAGTGCGGCACTGTCCCTTTTCCGGGCGCCTCGAAGTACGCCTCGTACAACAGGTCGAAGGTCTTTTCGCTTTCGGAAAACAACTCTTCATCGCTGTTGCTGCGCCGGCGTGCCCCCTGGAGCAGCGTTTCCACGCCGGCTGCCTCCGCAACGGGCGCGCTGCCCGTGTCCAGGTAATGCACCAGCGCCCCGATCCGGGCAAGCGAAGCATTCTTGTCCAGGCCGAAGCTCGCAAGCAGTTCCTCGAAGGTTACCTTATTTGCGCTGTTGGAAAATGTCGCACCGTCAAAACCGAACCCGACGGCGGTCGAGGGACACTCCTGCGTTTTTTCCAACCAGAGCAAAGTCGCTTCCGGGTCGATAAATCGCCGGATCAGCCACGCGGAGGCCATCCGGTCGGCCCAGAGGGGCTTGCGGGTCGCCCAAGCGCGCCTAAGGTAATAGCGCCCCGTTTGGGTCACGCGGCCGGGCTTGGGAGAATCCGGAAACATCATTTTGCGCACTTCGGCCTCAATATCGCGCAGCACCTGCGCGGCGCGATCCTTTGCCTCCGAAGGAAAAAAGTCGAGCGCGCTGATCGCCTCATAGTCACGCCTCTGCTTGTTGAGCACTCGGGCAATCGCGCTTGCCTCCGAGATGCCGAATCCGGCGCGCAGGCCCTCGACGGCCTTGATCAATTGCTGGTATTTTCCGGTACGGTCGAACAGCGAGCGAAAGGCCTGTTGTTGCTGCTCGTCGGGGTTCGCGACTTGCAGAAGATGTGCGGAGCCGTTGATGCGGGTCGTGTGCACAGCCAGGCGCTGCAGGCCTTTGCGGTTGATCGGGTTATCGGGCAGAAGATAGACGCCTTCGCGCAGCACGGCGCAGCCCAGGGATTCGAGCGTACGCAGCACGCGCATCCGCCCGGCCGGGTCCTCCGTCGGCAAGCTGGCGACAAGTACGAGCCAGCGCGTATCGGGAGATGCTGTCTGTTTCTCCTTGGTCACGCGCTGCTCCTACGTGTTATACGAAAAGCGTGTGCATCCGTTCCCGGTGCGCGTATATCCGCCTTGCGATTTGGTAGTATATATATAGTGTGCGCCTTGCGGTGATGGTCGACATGCAATGATACAGTTTGACAGGGACCTCGACGTGCGCGGCCTCAACTGTCCGCTGCCGATTCTGCGCGCCAAGAAGGCGCTGACGGACTTGTCGAGCGGGCAAGTCCTGCGCGTCCTCGCCACCGATCCAGGCTCGGTGAAGGATTTTCAGGCGTTCGCGAAACAGACGGGTAACCCGTTGCTGTCGCACGAAGAGAACGACAAGGTCTTTACTTTCTTCATGAAGAAAAAATGAGCCGTCGGCTGCTCGGCAGCTGACGTGTTATCCTGAGCGCAGCGAAGGATCTTTGTCGCGTTGGTCGAATTTAGTTCCGCGGCTCCTGAATAATTCCCCGTTCGAGATAGACCGGGCGCACCGCCCGGGCCCAGCCTTTCAGCCCGAGAGCGAAGGCTGCGCCGGCCAACGCCACGATCAGCCCGCAGGAAAGCAAGGTCGTGTTTGCGCCGACCCCCTCGGCGAGCGCGCCTGCGGCGAAGTTGCCGAGAGGAGCAATGCCGAGGAAGCACATCACGTACATACTGATCACCCGCGCGCGCTTGTTCTCGTCGGCCATGGTCTGCAGGACGGTATTGACGGAGGCGGCGGTGACGACCAGCCCGAAGCCGAAAACGGCGAGGAACAACAGCGATAACCACAGAGTTTTCGATAAGGAGAACGCGACCAGCGCTGCACCGGCCAATATTGTAGTCGACGCGACGACGCGGCCTAGGCCCCGCACCGAGCTACGCAGGGCTAGAGCGAACGTTCCCACGATCGCGCCCAAGCCCACCGCTCCGATGAGAAAGCCGAAAGTTTTCGAGTCACCGCCGAAGGTTTGCGCGGCGAAAATCGGCATCAGCGACGACCACGGAGCGGTGAAGAATCCCATCACGACGAGCAAGAGCAGGAGACGCCGCGTGCCGAGAAAGCCAAAAGCGTAACGGAAGCCGGCAACGAGCTGCTGCCGCCACTCGGCATTGCCATCCGGCAGGGGGCGTGGCTTCACGCGGATGAAGGCGTAGACGGAAATGATGGCGAGATAAGTAACGGCATTGACGAAAAAGCACCAAGCTTCGCCGAAAGCGGCGAGGATCAGGCCGGCGGCCGACGGCCCCAAGAAGCGGGTCAATTGGAACAACATGGATTGCAGCGCGATCGCGTTAGGGAGGTCTTCCCTGCGCTCGATCAGCTCGAGCAGGAACGCTTGGCGCGTCGGCGTCTCGAAGGCGTTGACGACGCCGAGGAGCAGCGCCAACACGATGAGGTGGGGAACGCGCACGATGCCGGCGAAGGTGAGCAAAGCGAGCGTGAGCGCCTGAACGAAGGCGAGCGACTGGATCAGCAGGAGCAGCCGCTGCCGGTTGACGCGGTCGGCACACACACCCGCGATGGGGGACAGGAATAGCATCGGCAGTTGCTGCGCACCGGTGGTGACGCCGAGCAGGAGCGCAGAGCCCGTGAGACGGTAGACGAGCCAGCTCATGGCCACCGTCTGTATCCAGGTGCCGAGCAGGTACATGCCTTGCCCGGCATAGAAGATCTGGAAGTTCCGGGAGCGTAGGGCACGCAGAGGCGTGGCCATGTCGGCGCGGCCGTCGAAGGATCAGGAGCGGGCTTGCAGCTTTTCGAGCTGGGGCCGCAGCTTTTCCAGGGTCGCGCCGAAACCGGCGAGGCGCTCTTTTTCCTGCGCGACGACCGCCGCCGGTGCGCGCTCGACGAAGCCCGGGTTGGCGAGGTTGGCGCGCGCCTTCGCGATCTCGGGTTCGAGACGCGAGATCTCTTCCTGCAAGCGCGCGAGCTCGGCGGCTACATCCACTTCGATTATCAACTTCAATCGGAACTCCCCGACCACCGCCGTTGGAGTATCGTTTGCGAGAGGCGTTGGTGCAAGGCCAGGGCGGAAAAGGGTCGCGATGAACGACCTCAGGGCGTTAGCCTGACGCCGTTTGGCGACCGGCCTTACCGACTCAAGGCGTGCGAGTGCCTTTACGTAGGGCGCAAAGCGTTGAACAGATTTCTTGTCACCCTCTACTTCGAGAGGAGCACGCTGGCCCGGTGGGATTCCGTTTTCGCCACGCAGGTTGCGTGTGGTGTTCACGATGTCCTTGAGACTTGCGATTTCTCGTTCAACCGTCTCATCGATCTTTTCCGGCTGTGACTTCGGGTAGGGCGCAAGCATGATCGTGTCGCCAGTTTTTCCGGCGAGCGGGGCGATCCTTTGCCACAACTCCTCGGTGATGAAGGGAATGACGGGGTGCGCCAGCCGTAATACCGCTTCGAGAACGCGCACGAGCGTCCTGCGTGTGCCGCGCTGCTCTTCAACCGAACCGCTCGCGAGCTGTACCTTGGCGAGTTCGACGTACCAGTCGCAGTACTCATTCCAGACGAATTCGTAGATCGCCCGTGCGGCGAAGTCGAAGCGGTACGCGTCGAAGCCTTTCGTCACCTCGGCTTCGGTTCGTTGCAGTTGGCTGGTAATCCAGCGATCGACGAAAGACAGCGTGACTGATTTGGATTCATCCTGCCCGCAGTCTTTACCCTCGCAGTTCATCAGAACGAAGCGCGTCGCATTCCACAGCTTGTTGCAGAAGTTACGGTAGCCCTCGCAGCGACTGAGGTCGAAGTTGAGCGTACGCGCGAATGTAGCGAGCGAGGCGAAAGTAAAGCGCAATGCGTCTGCCCCGAAAGAGGGAATACCGTTCGGGTAATGCGTCCGGACGTATTTCTCTATCTTCGCCTTGTGCTCGCCGCGGAGCAGCCCTTGCGTGGATTTCTCGAGCAAAGCCTCCAGATCGATACCATCGATCAGGTCGAGAGGGTCGAGCGTATTGCCCTTCGATTTCGACATCTTCTCGCCCTCGGCGTCGCGCACCAGGGCGTTGATGTAGACGTGGCGGAACGGGACCTTGCCAGTGAAATGCTGCGTCATCATGATCATCCGGGCGACCCAGAAGAAAATGATGTCGAACCCCGTCACGAGAACCGAGGAGGGGAGGAAAGTATCAAGATCGTTTGTTTTTTCCGGCCAGCCGAGCGAGGTGAAGGGAACGAGCGCCGAGGAGAACCAGGTGTCCAGCACGTCGTCATCCTGCTTCAAGTCACCCGTATAACCTGCTCGTTTCGCGATCTCGCCAGCTTCTTTTTCAGTACGAGCAACTATGAAACGCTCACCACCTACGAGCGTGCCATCGGTATACCAAGCTGGAATTCGATGACCCCACCACAATTGGCGCGAGATGCACCAATCCTGGATGTTCTCAAGCCATTGGTTGTACGTGGTCGTCCAGTGTTCCGGGAAAAACTTGACCTCGCCCCTGGCGACTACTTCCAGCCCTGCCTTCGCAAGGTTGTCCATCTTTACGAACCACTGGTTTGTTAACATCGGCTCGACGATCACGCCGGTGCGTCCGGAGCGAGGTACGCGCAGCTTGTAGGGCTTTTCCGAAACCAGCAGGCCTTGAGTCTTTAGATCCGCGACGATGAGCTTGCGAGCATCAAAACGATCAAGTTTCCAGTACTTCTGCGGAATACCAATGTCTTGGGCCAACGGTTGAGTACCTACCGGACCGACCTTCCCGCCAGATTGTCTCGGCGCTACGTAGTTCTGCCATTGTTCGCCCGCAGCTGGAATCGAGTTGTCAATAACCTCTGCTTCCAAAGTGAAGATCGAGAAAAGCTGGAGCTTCTTTTCTCGGTGTCGCTCCCAGACTTTGTAATCGTTGAAATCATGTCCCGGCGTGATCTTTACGCAACCTGTACCAAATTCCCGGTCCACATAGTCATCAGCAATCACCGGGATGCGCCTGTCGGTTAGGGGCAGTCGAACCGGCTTACCGACGAGCGCCACATATCGCTCATCCTTCGGATTTACGGCAACAGCAACGTCACCAAGCATTGTTTCAGGGCGCGTGGTGGCGACGACGACTGAACCGCTTCCGTCCTCGAACGGATAGCGTATCTCCCAAATCTTTCCATCTTCCTCCTCGCTGTCCACTTCCAGGTCGGACACGGCGGTGCCGAGCACCGGGTCCCAGTTGACCAGGCGCTTGCCGCGATAGATCAGGCCTTCCTCGTAAAGGCGGACGAACACTTCGATCACCGCGCGCGACATGCGCTTGTCCATGGTGAAATAGCCGGCCTTCTGTCCCTCTGTATCCGCGAAGGTCCAATTGCCGGATGCGCCCAGCCGTCGCATCTGGCGCGTGATGGTCGAGCCGGACTGCTGCTTCCATTCCCACACCCGCTTCACGAACGCCTCGCGCCCGAGATCGTGCCGGGTCTTGCCCTCCGCCTCGAGCTGGCGCTCGACCACGATTTGCGTCGCGATGCCCGCATGGTCGGTGCCGACCACCCAGTTGGTATTGTCGCCGCGCATACGGTGATAGCGGATGAGCGCGTCCATCAGGGTCTGCTGGAAAGCGTGGCCCATGTGCAGGGTGCCCGTGACGTTCGGCGGCGGCAGCTGAATGCAATAGGCGGGTTTGGCGGGGTCGCCGGAATGGATGAAGTAGCCGCGGGATTCCCAGAGGGAATACCAGCGCCTCTCGACCGCGTGCGGGTCAAAGCTCTTGGCGAGTTCCATTTGTCTTCATGAAGCGAAAGCGCGCCGAGCGGCACCCCCGCGGGAGCCCAACTACGACGCGCTCGAAGAAATTATAACGCGCAGGTCTACTTCGACGGATCGCAGAAAGCGAAAACGGATGCGATTGCCGCCGAGTACCGCGCTTCTAGGTCTGGTCGCCTCGGGACGACTTGCGGATTTCTGCGACTGCGCCTTCGACCACCTTGGCGACGGCGTCATGCATCAAGGTCTCGATGTCGGCTCTGACCTGGTCCGTGAGGGCCGCAAGCGAGCGCCGCAGATGATCTTCAAGGCGCGCCCGCAGGGACTCGTCCAGGAAGTTCGCAATATAGGGTTGGATTGCCTCGATTACCCGCTGCCTCAACCTTTGCTCGATTTCGCGCGACTCGGGGTCTTTGGGCCCCCTGTCCTGAGATTTGTCCGCAGAGGGTTGCCGATTCGGCCTTTCTGCGGGGGCGGGCACCACTTCCGTGAGCACGGGAATATCGTCGGAAGCAGGGGTGGTGGAAGGGTGGTAACGCTTCAGAAACGCGTCGGCCTTTCCCAGGAGATCGTCCGAATCGCTCATGTGCCCCCCTTGGCCAGATCATGATGTCGGATTTCATAGCCTCGGTCGCGGTACAAGCGATACCGTTCCCGCGCGAGCCTGCGATCGTCTTCGTCGGCGCTCACGACCTCGATCAGTCGCTCGAATCGGCTGAACGAGGGCGGCGACCCGCCGTGCAAGTTGAGCATGACTTTGTCGTGTGGAATTTCGCCTTCGTCAAGCGCGATGACTACCGGCGTTTCCGGCGCGAGCGCGTGAGACGCCAGGCAGTGCGGAACGAAGCCTATCGCCTGATAGGTCCAAAGCAGCTTGTCGACGCTGCGCGCCACGTTCTCGTCTGGAGCATAGATGACCACTCGCATCTGCTGCTGGAAGGCCTTGGCGGCAAGCTGGCAGGCAACCTGAAGCTTGGGCTCGGCGTTGGAGTAGAAATCGATGCGGGTCATAGGGCAGGAGTTGGGATATAGGATTGGGGGTTGAGGGAAACAATGCTCCACGCAGCCCGAAGCCCTAGATCCTCAATCGTAATTCCTCAATCCTATTCCTTTACACGCTTCATCATGAATGTGGTGAGTAGCGGCACTGGCCGCCCGGTGGCGCCTTTTTCCTTGCCAGATTTCCATGCGGTTCCCGCAATGTCCAGGTGAGCCCAGTCGTACTTGCGGGCAAATCGCGAAAGAAAACAGGCGGCTGTGACGCTGCCGGCCGCGCGGCCGCCGATGTTGGCGAAATCGGCGAAATTGCTCTTGAGTTGCTCCTGATAATCATCCCAGAGGGGCAACTGCCAGACACGATCCCACGATTCCGCTCCGGCCACTTGGAGCTCGCGCGCAAGGCCGTCCTTGTTGGCGAACAGCCCGGAGCACACGTGCCCTAGCGCGATCACACAGGCGCCGGTGAGCGTAGCGACGTCCACCACCGCCTGCGGCTCGAAGCGTTCGGCGTACGTGAGCGCGTCGGCGAGGATCAGGCGTCCCTCCGCGTCGGTGTTGAGGACCTCGATAGTTTGCCCCGACATGCTGGTAACGATGTCTCCGGGTTTGCTCGCCGCGCCGCCCGGCATATTCTCGCAGGTAGGGACCAGCCCGACCACGTTCAGCTTCAGCTTGAGCTCGGCCACGGCACGAAGCGCCCCGAGCACGCTCGCCGCGCCGCACATGTCGAACTTCATCTCGTCCATTTCTGCGGACGGCTTGATCGAGATACCGCCCGTATCGAAAGTGATGCCTTTGCCGATCAGCACCACCGGCGGGTCTTTCTTGCCTGCCCCTGAATAACGCAGGACGACGAATTTGGGCGGCTGACGCGAGCCTTTCGACACCGAGAGCAGCGAACCCATCCCGAGTTTTTCCATGTCTTTTTGCTCGAGCACGTCGACGGCAAGCTTCCATTCTCGACCCAGCTTCACAGCCTCTTCGGCCAGATAGGTCGGCGTGCAGATGTTGGCGGGCAAGTTGCCCAGATCGCGCGTGAGTCCCATTCCCGCGGCGATCGCGCGGCCTTCGCGCAGGCCGCGCTCGGCGGCGGCGGCGTCGTGCCTGACCGAGGTCGACAAGGCCACATGGATCAGCGGCCGCGGCTCGTTCTTTTTGCTTTTCATGCGGTCAAAACGGTAGGCTACGTCAGCGGCCGCGAGCACCAGCTGGCGCGCCTTCCACGTGGCGTCCCGCCCGGAGACAGGCAATTCGGTCAGAAAAAGTTGGGCATCTGGCGCACCGGTGTCGTAGATGGTGGTGAACGCTGCGCGTGCACAATCGCGGAACTGCTTCTCGCCGAATTCCTTTTCCTGTCCGAGACCCACCAGCAGCACGCGCTCGGCCGAAACGCCCGGCATGCGGTAAAGCAGGCGTGTCGCCCCGGCCTTGCCGTCCATGTCGCCGGAGCGAAGCACCTCGCGGATTCGGCCGCGCGCGGCCTTGTCGAGCGCGTCCGCCGCGGCCGAGAGCTTGCGGGACTCGAACACGCCGGCCGCGACGCACGCGCACGGTTGTTTCTCCGGCGCCACAAGTTTTGTGCTAAATTCCACTCCAGCCTCGATTCCGGGTATGTGCGCGGATTATCTCCGGTTTGCTTCTTTGAAGTCAAAGCAACCGCAGAACAAACGGCGGCCCGGTTTCACAGCCCCCCAGCGTTTCTTTAGTTCGCAAAGTGATTTTTCAGCGCGCACTGCTGCGTGAGTTTGGCTACCTCGCTCTTGCGGTGTTCTCGACGCTGTTCGCTATCACCCTCACGACCCAGTTGATTCGTCTGCTCGGGCAAGCAGCGGGCGGAAAGGTGCTCTCCGAGGGTGTCGTCGCGCTGCTCGGATTCGCGGCTCTTAACTATTTGCCGGTGTTGCTGTCGCTCACGCTTTTTATCACGGTGCTGATGACGCTGTCGCGGAGCTACCGCGATTCGGAAATGGTCATCTGGTTCGGCTCAGGCCTGTCGCTCCTCTCATGGATTCGCCCCGTCTTGCTGTTCGCTGCGCCTTTGATAGCGCTCATCGCCGCGCTCTCGTTGTTCCTGTCGCCCTGGGCGGTGGGCAAGAGCGATGAGTATCGGCGCCAAATGGATTTGCGTGATGAAGCTTCGCGGGTTGCCCCAGGGATATTCCGGGAAGCCGCGAACACCGATCGGGTGTTCTTTGTCGAGGAGATCGCGGGTGACGAGACCAACGTGCAAAACGTATTCATCTCGCAAATGCAGGAAGGCAAGCTTGGCATCATGGTGAGCAAACGCGGTTATCGGGAATCGGCTGCGAACGGCGACCGTTTCGTAGTGCTGCAGGACGGGCGGCGCTACGATGGCGTTCCCGGTACCCGCGATTTCAAAGTGATGGATTTCGAGCGCTACGCGCTGAGGATTGAGGCGCGCGACGCGCAGGGCGAACAGACCTCCACCAAGGCCGCGTCAACGCTCGCGCTGTTGCAGCAGCAGAGCGACCCTAACCTCGCCGAGCTGCTTTGGCGTGTCGGCCTGCCGATTTCCGCGCTCATTCTCACCATGCTGGCGATCCCGCTGTCTTTCGTGAATCCCCGGGCCAGTCGCTCGATCAATCTAGTCTTTGCGCTCCTGATCTATATGGTCTACGGCAACTTGCTGAACATCGTCCAGGCATGGGTGTCGCAGGGGAGAGTCGCGTTCCAGACCGGCTGGTGGGTGGTGCACGCGGGGATGCTCGGCGTGCTGGCCCTATTATTTTTTCGGCGACTTCGAATGAGTTCAATGCTCTGGAGGCGCTGAATGGACACCCTGCGGGCTTATCTCGCCCGGGAAATTTATTGGGCGACCCTGTTCGTATTTGCGGCATTCCTGGGCTTGTTTGCATTCTTCGATCTGATCAACGAGCTGAGCGATCTCGACAAGGGCGGATACCGGTTGCAACAAGCGCTGGCATTCGTCGCACTGACGGTGCCAAGCCACGTCTACGAGCTGTTCCCGATCGCGGTGCTGATCGGGACCCTCTACGCGCTTTCGCGTCTTGCCGCCAATTCTGAATACACCGTCATGCGTGGCTCGGGTCTGGCGCCCTGGCGCGCGGCTACGACGCTGTTCCGCATCGGTGTGGTATTCGTCGTCGGCACGTTGATCTTCGGCGAGCTGATCACTCCTGTCGCAGAGCGTGCGGCACGGCAGCTCAAGCTTTCCTCGACCAGCTCGATTGTGTCCCAGGAATTCCACACCGGTCTCTGGGTAAAGGATGAACGCCGTTTCGTGAACGTTCGCGAGGTCGAGCCCGACACCAGCCTCGCGGACGTGAGGGTGTACGAATTTGACGACCAATACCGCCTGAAATCGATCAGCTTCGCGCAGCGGGGACGCTATGCCGGCAAGAACACCTGGCGTCTAAGCGACGTAACGCAGACGTTGTTTTCGCCGTCGGGTAGCGACGTGCAGCGCGTCGCCGAGATGAACTGGAGCTCGGTATTGACGCCTGACCTCCTTTCCGTGTTGTTTGTGCTGCCGGAACGGATGTCGGCGTGGAACTTGTACGAGTATTCCCGGCACCTTTCGGAGAATCGCCAGAAGACCGAGCGCTATGAGATCGCCATGTGGAAGAAGTTGGTGTACCCGTTTGCCTCGTTGGTGATGATGGCCCTCGCGTTGCCTTTCGCCTATATCCACACGAGAGCCGGCGGCGTTGGCGTGAAGGTATTTTCGGGCATCATGATCGGGATCGGATTCCATATGCTGAATAGCTTGTTTTCGCACCTCGGGCTCCTGCAGAACTGGCGACCGCTGTTCAGCGCGGTACTGCCGAGCGCCGCATTTCTGGGCGCGGCTGCGCTGATGATGTGGTGGGTGGAGAGACGCTGAAAGTGCCGGTCACGATCGCGTCGCGGCGTCGTGACCCCGGGTTTCATCCACTGGAATCCGTGCCCCGACGCTGACTATCCGGGTGCCTGCCAGCCGGTCGTGTAGGAACTGCCTGTCGCGGTCGACGAGCGCCCACAAGATCCCGACGCCCAGGACAAGCAGCGATGGCCATGCAAGCGCGTAGCGCAGCAACGCCCGCCTGACCTCGAGCGGCCGGCCGTCTGCATGCTCCAAGCGCAGCTTCCAGGTTTGCATCGGGAGTGTCTGCCCGCCTCGGCACCAGCACGCGATGAAATACACCCCGACCACCAAGAACAAGTAGACCTGGAAAACATGCCGCGTGGAACCTGACATACGCCCGCCTGCCGCTCCGTAGAATGCCAAACCGGCAAAGAACGCGATGGCGAACACCACCAGCGATTCGTAGAGCATCGAGAGCAGCCGTCGGCCGATACCGGACAATTCTCGCCCGGGGGCGGCACGCAGCCCCGAATCCATAGGCAGGCTACTGGGCTGCCGTTGGAGCGGGCGTAGCGGGTTCGGCCACAGGGGCTACCCGGGGCGCTGGAGAAGGCGGAACAGGCGCTGCAGCTGACTTGCGCGGCGTGCTGCCGAGCTTGCGCCGCTCCTGCTCGGGCAGCCGGTTGTACTCTTCCCACTGCTGTTTGAGCGCCTGCTTCTTGTCCGGCGGCAGCTTCTCGATCTTCTTGTAGCGCTCGCGCGCCGCTTGGCGTTCTTGGGGGGTCAGCTTCACCCAGGCTTGCATGCGCCGCTGCACTCGTGCCTGCTCATCGGACTTCATATTGGGATAGCGCTTTGCTATGCCGATCCACTTGCGCTTGCGCTGAGGCTCAAGCTTGTCCCAATCCGAGGCAAGCGGCGCAAGGACCTGCTGCTGCTCAGGCGTCAGCTCGGCCCACGTGGGTGGTTTCTTCTGCGGGGCGGCAACAACGGAAAACGAGGTGCAGAGCCAAAGTGCTAGTGCGAAGAGCGCTTTAGCCATGCATCGAAGCCCTTGTCAAGATAAGCGTCCAGCGGCAACTCGCCGGTTAGCACCGCGGCGTCGATCTCCTCGATTTCCAAAGCAAGCTGAGAATCCCGCCACTGGCTAATCGCAATCAGGCCGAGGATCAACGCGGCCATCGGTAACAGCACGCGAGTGATAAGTGAGGAGGGGCCACCCAATCTACCGATGACGTTGTCGGCCAAGGCGAATGCCGGGGCGCGGGACGCGACGCGCTGGCGCGCCAGAGCCCGCTCGCGCGCCGTCTTCAAGCGAGCGAGCTTGCCGGCGTCCAGATCGAGCCCCCGGTTGAGATGCTGCTTGATTCGGTACGCGGTCTGCTGTTCATTCATAGCTCTATCCCCCTTGCTCTTAAGGCTGCGGCCAAGGCGTGCGCCGCGCGGGAGCAGTGGGTTTTGACGCTGCCCTGAGAGCAGCCCATAACGGCTGCGGTCTCGGCCACGTCCAGTTCCTCCCAGTAACGCAGTAGAAACGCCTGCCGTTGACGGGACGGCAGTCGCTCCAATTCTTTTTCAATCAATTCAACGACTTCCCCCTTTTCGACGCTATCCGCCGGATTCTCCCCGAATTTAGAGCCGTGCTCCGTTTCCAGAGTTTCGAGCGGATCGCTGTCCTCGTCGTCCCGGCCCGGCGAAAGCGCCGACAACAACGTAGTCCACAGGGCTCGGACCTTCTGTCGGCGGTAGAAGTCGCGGATCGTGTTCTGCAGAATGCGCTGGAACAGCATCGGCAGCTCTCCGGCCGGTTTCGCCCCGTACTTTTCCGCCAGCTTGAGCATCGAATCCTGCACGATGTCTAGGGCATTTTCTTGGTCCCGCACCGCGAACAATGCCTGCTTGTACGCGCGCCTTTCCACGCTCGCAAGAAACTCGGAGAGTTCGATTGGGGAGGCCAGAAGCGCTTCCTCTTTTTTCGGCCGGCTTTGCCGCGGTCGTCGTCATCCGATGGTATCAAAAGGCCGGTACCGGTGCAGGATGGCGCGGGGGAAAAACTTGACCAATCAGATGTCAGCAATTAGGCTCTAATGTTTTCGTCGAACTAGCTGATACGGGCCTTGATATGGAATTGACGGGCGCGGAGATCGTGGTCAGATGTCTCGAGGCGGAGGGGGTCGAGTACGTGTTCGGCTATCCCGGCGGCGCGGTCCTGTTCATTTACGACGAGCTGTTCAAGCAAGACAAGGTTAAGCATATCCTGGTTCGCCACGAGCAGGGTGCGACGCACGCGGCGGATGGCTATTCGCGCTCAAGCGACAAAGTAGGCGTGGCATTGGTCACTTCGGGACCCGGTGTGACCAATGCAGTCACCGGAATCGCCACGGCCTACATGGATTCGATCCCGATGGTGATCATCACCGGACAGGTTCCCACGCACGCAATCGGTCAGGACGCGTTCCAGGAGTGCGACACGGTTGGAATCACGCGCCCCTGCGTAAAACACAACTTCCTGGTGAAGGACGTCAAGGACCTCGCTGTCACGATCAAGAAGGCCTTCTATCTCGCCAAGACCGGACGGCCCGGCCCGGTGCTCGTCGACATCCCCAAGGACGTGACCAGCGCCAAATGCGCCTTCGAGTACCCGCAAACCGTGTCCCTGCGCTCGTACAACCCCGTGGTGAAGGGGCACCCGGGGCAGATCAAGAAGGCGGTGCAGTTGCTCGCTGAAGCGAGGCGCCCGATGATCTACACCGGTGGCGGCGTGATTCTGTCGGGGGCCGCGAAGCTTCTCACCAAACTCGTGAAGATGCTCGGTTTCCCCTGCACCAATACGCTGATGGGCCTAGGCGGTTATCCGGCGACGGACCCGCTGTTTCTGGGCATGCTCGGGATGCACGGTACCTACGAGGCCAACATGGCGATGCAGAACTGCGACGTGTTGCTCGCCGTCGGCGCGCGGTTCGATGACCGGGTTATCGGCAACCCCGCGGATTTCGGCCAGGTGCCGCGCAAGATCATTCATATTGACATCGACCCGTCCTCGATCTCCAAGCGGGTGAAGGTCGACGTTCCCATCGTCGGCAATGTCCCCGACGTGCTGGAGGAGCTCATCCGGCAGCTTGAGGCGGCCGATTATAAACCGGACCAGAAGGCCCTCAGCGCTTGGTGGTCGCAGATCGGCTTGTGGAAGTCGAAGGACTGCCTGAAATACGACAAAAAGAGCAAAATCATCAAGCCGCAATTTGTGCTCGAGCGGCTCTACGAGATCACGAAGGGCGAAGCTTTCGTTACCTCCGACGTCGGCCAGCACCAGATGTGGGCGGCGCAGTTCTACAAATTCGACAAGCCGCGCCGCTGGATCAATTCCGGCGGACTGGGCACCATGGGTTTCGGGCTGCCGGCTGCGATGGGCGTACAGTTCGCCAATCCCGGCGCGACGGTGGCTTGCGTGACCGGCGAGGCGAGCATTCAGATGTGCATCCAAGAGCTCTCCACCTGCAAGCAGTACCGCCTGCCGATCAAGATCGTCAATCTCAACAACAAGTACATGGGCATGGTGCGCCAGTGGCAGCAGTTTTTCCACGGCAACCGCTATTCCGAGTCGTACATGGACGCGCTGCCCGACTTCGTAAAGCTCGCCGAGAGCTACGGCCACCGCGGCATGCTCGTCGAGGATCCGGCCGATGTCGAGCCGGCGCTCCGGGACGCGTTCAAGCGAAGGGACGACCTGGTGTTTTTGGACTTCGTCACCGACCAGACCGAGAATGTCTACCCGATGGTACAGGGCGGCAAGGGCTTGACTGAGATGATTCTGGCCGAGGAGCTGTGAGCGGGGAAACCGGGCGGCAATCGGCCGTTTAACGTTGGCTGAAGGGAGCTTGGCTCGGCGGCGCCACGAGCGCCGCGTCACAGCGGTGTCGGTGACGCCGCGGGCCAGGCCTCAGCGAGGGGGCGATGCGACACATCATTTCCATCATGCTTGAAAATGAGCCAGGTGCTCTTTCAAGGGTTGCGGGTCTGTTCTCCGCGCGCGGCTATAACATTGAAACGCTCACGGTGGCGCCGACCGAAGACGCGTCGCTTTCGCGCATGACCATCGTCACCAACGGCTCGGACGATGTGGTCGAGCAGATCACGAAGCAATTGAACAAGCTCGTCGAGGTCGTCAAGGTCGTCGACTTGTCGGAAGCGGCGCACATCGAGCGTGAGCTGATGCTGATCAAGGTCCGCGCGATGGGCAAGGAGCGCGAGGAGATGAAACGCATGTCCGAGATCTTCCGGGGCCGTATCATCGACGTCACCGAGAACACCTATACCATCGAGCTCACCGGCACCGGAGCCAAGCTCGACGCCTTCATTCAAGCGCTTGAGCGAAGCGCGATCCTGGAGACGGTGCGAACTGGCGCTTCTGGCATCGGGCGCGGCGAGCGGGTTTTGAAAGTTTGAGTATTCGAAGTTTCGAGTTTGGGCTCGGCTGAATGGGCCCCGCCTCGGCTCCGACTCGCAAATCCTTAGAACCAAGAGGTAACGACATGAAAGTCTATTACGACAAGGACGCGGACCTGTCGCTCGTCAAGGGCAAGCAAGTCACCATCGTTGGCTATGGCTCTCAAGGGCATGCCCATTCGCTCAACCTGCACGACTCCGGGGTAAAAGTCACAGTCGGCTTGCGCAAGGACGGGGCGTCTTGGGACAAAGCGAAAAAAGCGGGCCTGAACGTCAAGGAAATCTCCGAGTCGGTAATAGGCGCGGACTTCGTCATGATGCTGATGCCCGACGAGCACATCGCGGCGGTGTACAAGTCCGAGGTCGAGCCCAATATCCGCAAGGGCGCGACGCTCGGGTTCGCGCACGGCTTCAACATTCACTACGGCCAGGTGATCCCTCGCGAGGACCTCGATGTGGTGATGATTGCCCCCAAGGCCCCGGGCCATACCGTGCGCTCGACGTACACGCAGGGCGGCGGGACGCCGATGCTGATCGCCGTATATCGCGACCAGAGCGAGAAGGCGCGCGATCTCGCCCTGTCCTACGCCGCGGCGATCGGCGGCGCCCGCGCGGGAGTGATCGAAACCACTTTCAAGGAAGAGACCGAAACCGATCTCTTCGGCGAACAGACGGTGCTCTGCGGGGGCTGCGTCGAGCTGGTCAAGGCGGGATACGAGGTGCTCACCGAGGCGGGCTACGCTCCGGAGATGGCGTATTTCGAATGCCTGCATGAACTGAAGCTGATCGTCGACTTGATGTACGAAGGCGGAATCGGGACCATGAACTATTCCATCTCGAACAATGCGGAGTACGGCGAGTACGTGACCGGACCGAAGATCATCACCGAAGAAACGAGGAACGCGATGCGCGCCGCGCTCGAGCGCATCCGGTCGGGCGAGTATGCGAAGGAATTCATCCTGGAAAATCGCGCCGGTGCGCCGACGCTGCTTTCGCGCCGTCGCATGACCGCGGAGCACCCCATAGAAGTGGTGGGAGAAAAACTCAGGGCGATGATGCCCTGGATCAGGAAGAACAAATTGGTGGATCAGTCCAGGAACTAGACCGCGCATCCAGTCCGCAAGCGCCGAGCAATGAGCGTGACCTATCCGCATCCCATCGTCGCCCGCGAAGGCTGGCCGTTCGTTGCCGTCGCAGTCCTCGCCGCCGGTGTCACGAGCTGGCTCGCCGGTTGGTGGTCGGTACCAGTGTGGCTCGCGGCGCTCTTCGTGCTGCAGTTTTTCCGCGATCCGTCACGCGACGCTCCGGGGGACACGCGCACCGTGGTCTCCCCGGCCGACGGGCGGGTTGTCGCGGTGGAGCCTGCGCGCGATCCCTACCTCGAGCGCGAAGCGGTCAAGGTCAGCGTGTTCATGAACGTGTTCAACGTCCATTCGAACCGCTCCCCGGTGGACGGCGAAGTGAGAAAAGGCTGGTACCACGCCGGAAGCTTTCTGAATGCCGCGCTTGATAAGGCGTCGCTCGCGAACGAGCGCAACGCGCTTTGGCTGCGCACCCCCGGCGGCGCCGACATCACCTGCGTGCAAATTGCCGGGCTGATCGCCCGACGCATTCTCTGCTATGTTAAGGAGGGGGATGTCCTCGCGCGCGGCCAGCGCTTCGGATTTATCCGCTTTGGGTCGCGCGTGGACGTCTATGTTCCGAAGGGAGCGTCGATTAGGATTGCGCTCGGCGACAAGGTCTACGCGGCGAGCACGGTGATCGCGACACTTCCGCATGCTGCCTGAATTCGACACCCGCAAGCCGCCGCTGAAAACGGAGATCCGCCGCCGCGGCATCTATCTGCTGCCAAATTTGTTCACGACGGCCGCGCTCTTCGCCGGGTTTTACGCCATAGTCATGGCGATGAACAACCGCTTCGAGCAGGCCGCGGTAGCGGTGTTCATCGCCATGGTGCTCGATGGTCTTGACGGCCGGGTAGCCCGCTTAACGCACACGCAGAGCGCTTTCGGCGCCGAGTACGATTCGCTTTCCGATATGGTCTGCTTCGGCGCCGCGCCGGCGCTGATCATGTATGAGTGGGCGTTGAAGGACCTCGGGCGCTTCGGCTGGATCGCGGCCTTCGTCTACTGCGCGGGTGCCGCGCTGCGCCTGGCGCGCTTCAACACCAACATCGACGTGGTCGACAAGCGCTTTTTTCAGGGACTGCCGAGTCCGGCGGCGGCGGCGCTGGTGGCGGGATTCCTGTGGCTCGCGAGTGACAACAAGATCCCCGTGGACGCCTACGGAATGCCCTGGGTCGCGGCTTTCCTGACGCTCTACACTGGCATCACCATGGTGAGTAACGTACCCTTCTACAGCTTCAAGGACATCAACCTGCGCCGGTCGGTGCCTTTCGCCGTGATTCTGCTCGTCGTGCTGGGGTTCGTGCTGATATCGTCTGATCCACCGATCGTGCTCTTCCTGCTGTTCGTCGCCTACGGCCTGTCCGGCTATGCGTACTGGCTGCTGAAAAAGCGCCAGGCTAGAGGACCCGTGCCGTAGTTGCAGGCTCTCGCGAAACCCGCTATATTCTGCCGCATGCATTTCCACACCGCAGTGTTGAAGCTCCTCTCCGGCGGCCTGCTTTTGGCGGGCCTGCTGCTGCGCCTCGCGCGCACATAATCCCAAACCCAATTCGGCAGTACCCGGTCGCGGCGCAAGCAGGCGCCGCGGAACGATCTCAAGCATTCGATGCGGAGCGGCACCATGAAAGAACGACTGATCATATTCGACACCACCATGCGCGACGGCGAGCAGAGCCCCGGCGCTTCGATGACCAAGGAGGAGAAGCTGCGCATTGCGCGGCAACTGGAACGCATGCGCGTAGATGTGATCGAGGCGGGTTTCCCGGCCTCTTCGAACGGTGATTTCGAGGCGGTGCAGGCGGTTGCGGGCGTGATCAAGGACTCGACGGTGGCCGGCCTGTGCCGTGCCAACGATCGCGATATCCAGCGCGGGATCGATGCGCTAAGGAAGGCGAAATCCGGACGCATTCACATCTTCATCGCGACGAGCGCGCTCCATATGGAGAAGAAGCTGCGCATGACGCCCGAGCAGGTGCTTGAGCAGGCGACGCTGTCCGTGCGCTTCGCGCGCAAGCACCGAGACGACATCGAGTTCTCGCCCGAGGACGGCAGCCGCTCGGATCCCGACTTTCTCTGCCGTGTGCTCGAGGCGGTGATCAAGGAAGGCGCCAGCACCATCAACATCCCCGACACGGTCGGTTACGCGGTACCCGAGCAGTTTGGCGAGTTCATCAGGAAGCTGCGTGAGAAGATCCCGAACTCCGACAGGGCCGTGTGGTCGGTGCATTGCCATAACGATCTTGGCATGGCGGTGGCGAACTCGCTCGCTGCGGTCACCATCGGTGGCGCGCGCCAGATCGAGTGCACAATGAACGGTCTGGGCGAGCGCGCCGGCAACACCTCGCTCGAGGAGGTGGTGATGGCGGTGCGCACCCGCGGTGACTTCTTCAACCTCGAGACGCGCATCGACACCAGCCAGATCGTGCCGGCCTCGCGTCTGGTGTCTCAGATCACTGGATTCGTGGTGCAGCCCAACAAGGCGGTGGTGGGCGCGAACGCTTTTGCCCATGCTTCCGGCATCCACCAGGACGGTGTGCTGAAGAGCCGCGACACCTACGAGATCATGCGCGCCGAGGACGTAGGGTGGACCGCGAACAAGATCGTGCTCGGCAAGCTTTCGGGTCGAAGCGCTTTCCGCCAGCGGTTGAAGGAGCTCGGTATCGAGCTCGACGGAGAGGACGCCTACAACAAGGCGTTCCAGCGTTTCAAGGACCTTGCCGACAAGAAGGCCGACATCTTCGACGAGGACCTGCAGGCGCTCGTCTCCGACGGAGCGACTGCCGCTGCGGCGGAGCACTGGCAGTTGGTGCGCATGAGCCAGGCAAGCGGCACCGGCGAGCGTCCGCACGCCAAGCTGGTGCTCGCCGAGGCCGGCAAGGAGCGCAAGGCCGACGCCGACGGCGACGGCCCGGTGGATGCGACTTTCAAGGCGATCGAGCGCGTGGCCAAGAGCGGCGCAGAGCTGTTGCTCTACTCCGTGAATGCGGTGACGCAGGGGACCGAGTCGCAGGGCGAGGTGACCGTGCGTCTCGCGAAAGGCGGGAGGATCGTCAACGGCGTAGGCGCCGACACCGATATCGTCGTCGCGTCCGCGAAGGCCTATGTGAACGCTCTGAACAAGCTGCAGAGCAAGGAGCGGATCAATCCGCAGTTGTAGAACGGCGCACCGGCAATCGTCTGGGCGGGCGCGTCGGTTGGGTTCATTCCGTACGACTCGGCCTAGCCAATGCGACCAACGCCACGCGCGCTTCAGTTGCGTCCGTGACGGTGCGCTCGAAATGAAAACGTGTGATCTCCCCATCGACGCGCATGTCGAACCCGTCGCAGTCCAACCCGATCATTACAGCTTCAGAAGGCGATTTTCTGCGTAGATGCCGGCAATAGTCGCGCAGGTTGTGAGCATGCTCGGCATTCATGTGTGCGAGGATATCCGGTTCCGCCTGGGCGAGGGAATTCGCAGGCGCCGCGTACTCGGCCGCCGAAATCCAGTGGGTCGAGCCGAACCCCCCTATGAAGCGGACGGCCAGGGGCGTGATGGCGAAAAACGCAAAATCCCCCAGTGCGAGCAGCTTCTTTGAGTCGTGGAAAAAGCGCTGGTAGCGCGCGGCAGCCGGACTCGAAGCGACGAGCGGGGCCGCGTCGCCGAGGAGCGTGACCCGGGCGCCCGCTTGCGGATCGGGTGCCTCGTCGTGGACGAGCAGGCTCACCCGGTGATTGGCTTCGATGTTCTTCGTATGTTCTGCGAGGCAGCTGGCGAGAATGACCGGCCTAGCGTCGTGATCGAGCACATAGGGAACGAGCGAACCGAACGGATGGCCGCTGTGCCGCTGCGACAGGGTCGAGAGCACGCCGGCTCGACGCGAGGCGAGGTGGCGCCGCGCTTCCGACCCGCGGCTCATGTGGCGAGCTTGAGCGCGATCGCCGCGAGCCGCCGCCCGAGCGCCCGGCACAGGCTGCGCTCAGCCTCGTCGAAGACGCGGTCCGACCCAATGCCGGACACTCGGCTCGCGCCGTAAGGCGTCCCGCCCGAAGTCGTGCCGAAAAGCCTCTCTTCGGTGTAAGGCAGGCCGACGATCAGCATCCCGTGGTGAAGCAGCGGCATCATCATCGACAGCAACGTGGTCTCTTGTCCTCCGTGCAGGCTCGCGGTCGAGGTAAAGACCGCCGCCGGCTTCCCGGCGAGCGCGCCCTTCAACCACAGGGTGGAAGTTCCATCCCAGAAGTGCTTCATTGGCGCCGCCATGTTGCCAAAGCGGGTCGGGCTGCCGAGGGCTAGGCCGGTGCATTCTTCCAGGTCACGCAACTCACAGTAAGGCGGGCCCGACGGCGGGATAGCGGGGTCCGCGCCTTCAATCGTGCTTGTCACCCGGGGCACCGTGCGCAGCCGCGCGGCCGCGCCATCGATTTCCTCGATGCCTTGCGCGATCGCCCGCGCCATCTCCCGCACTGCGCCGCGGTGGCTGTAATAGAGAACGAGGATCTCGCGCATCGGCGGGGGCTGGAGGAGCCGCCCTTATTATAGGGGACGTTCAGTCCCTGATTGACGCTCGACGCCCTGGACCTGAATATGCCGCTCAGGCGCCTGCTGGGAAGCGAGTCCGCCTGATTCCGCTAGAATCGCCTGATGTGCGCGGATTGAGGGCGCGCGTCGGGAGGCGAAGCCCATACCAGGATTGCCGATGCGAGACGCTGAGTTGCCGAACAAGACCATCCCGAGCGGGGAGCGTCTGATCGTGGCCCTCGATGTGGCGGGCGCCGGCGAGGCGAAGGCCCTGGTGCAGCGGCTCGGAGACAGCGTGAGCTTCTACAAGATTGGGCTCGAGCTGTTCATGGCCGACGGCTACTTCAGTTTGATCGAATGGTTGAATCGTCACAACAAAAAGGTGTTCGTCGATCTGAAGTTTTTCGATGTCCCCGAAACCGTGCGCGCCGCAGTGCGGGCGCTTAGCAACCGGGGGGTCACCTTTGCGACCGTGCACGGTAACCAGGCGATTCTCGAAGCCGCGGGCAGGGACAAGGGGGACGTGAAGATCCTCGCCGTCACCGTCCTGACCAGCCTTGACCAGGGAGATCTCGACGATCTGGGCTTCAAGTGCGATGTGGAAAAGCTGGTGCTGTCGCGCGCGCGGCGGGCGCTGAGAGCGGGCTGCGACGGCGTGATTTCCTCGGGGCTCGAAGCGCCTGCGCTGAAGCGCGAGCTTGGCGAACGCCTGCTGGTCGTGACGCCCGGGATCCGGCCGGTGCAGAACCGCGCGGTTGATGACCAGAAGCGCACGGTGGACGTGTCTCGCGCGTTTGCGAACGGCGCCGATTACATCGTGGTCGGCAGGCCGATTCGCCAGGCGCCTGACCCGCGGGCAGCGGCGCAAGCAATCCAGCAGACCATCTCAGCGATATTCCCGGCCTGACGCGGGTCTCAGGCTGCAGGCGGAACCGTTCTCGCCACGAGTTTGCCCTCGTAGTGCCATGCTCCGCGCCTTGCGCCGATCACCATTCCGGGGTACTCGGGATTGCCGGTGCTGCCGTTGTAGCGCCCCAGCGCGCGAAAAAGATCGCCTCTCTCGAGGTCAAGGTAGTGCTTCAGGATGACGCAGCCGTAACGCAGATTGGTGCGCAGGCTGAACAGGTTGTCCCCCTTTTGGCCGACCAACCCCATCCAGAAAGGCATGACCTGCATAAAGCCGCGGGCGCCCGACTTCGACACGGCGTACTTGCGGAAATCACTCTCCACCTGGATCACCGCGAGCACGAGTTGCGGGTCGAGCCCGGCGCGGATCGCTTCGTAATGCACCGTGCGCAGAAACTCGACGCGCACCTTGAAGTTCGGCATTTTGGCCTCCAGACGTTGTGACATCTCCGTGAGCCAATTAACCGCTGCCGCCGAATTCGTAAAACCATGGCGCGGCGCCGGCCTGTCGGCAATCGAGGCCTGGAGTCCGGCACGCACCTCGGCCGCGAGCGGCTCGTAGATCTGTGCGCCCGCCAAGGCGCCCTCGGCAAGCGCGGCGGCTGTCAGCCAAAGGCACGGGCGCAGGAGGTTCAACACAGCTTGGACCGCAGCAGTGCGATTGCCTCGGCGCGGACGAGCTTTCTCGGTTCCCTTTCGCGCCGGTCCTGGTATTCGATCAGGCCCTCCTTCAGGCTGCGTTCCCCGACGACGATGCGGCGGGGGATGCCGATCAGCTCCGCGTCGGCGAACATGACGCCAGGGCGCTCGTCGCGGTCATCCAGCAGCACCTCGACCCCTAAGGCATAGAGATCTTCGTGCAGAGCGTCGGCTGCTTCGCGCACCGCGGCGCTCTTGCCGTAGCCGATCGGAACCAGCGCAACCTGGAAAGGCGCGATCGCCTCCGGAAAGACGATGCCGCGCTCATCGTGGTTTTGTTCGATCGCCGCGCCGACAATGCGCGTGATACCCATTCCGTAGCAGCCCATCTCGAAGGAACGCGGTGTGCCCGACTCATCGAGAAAGGAGGCTTTCATGGCTTCAGAGTATTTTGTGCGCAATTGGAAGATATGTCCCACCTCGATGCCGCGGACTATTTCGAGTATGCCCTTGCCGTCAGGGCTCGGATCGCCGGGCACGACCTTTCGAACATCTACGTCATAGGGCGCGTTCGGCAAGTCGCGCACCCAATTGACACCCGTCAGATGGAAGCCTTCGACATTTGCGCCACATACAAAGTCGGCCATCTGTGCCACGGAATGATCTGCGACTAGATGAACCGATTCCGGCACCCCGACCGGCCCGATGTATCCGGGAGGACAATTTAGGTACTGCTCAATTTCATCTTCGCGTGCGAATCGAAACTCGCCCACGATCCTTTGCAACTTGACTTCGTTTAAGTCGTGATCACCGCGCAACAGAACCAAGGCAAACGTGCTGTTTAGCCCTGGCCTGATTTGGAGCGGGATCTCCTTTCGGATGATCGCTATCGCCTTGACTGTTTTTTCGAGCGGAAAACCGAGTAACCGCGCTACATCGTGGCAGCGTGTCGCGCCAGGAGTAGGGACTTTTTTCATCGCATCTGACGCGGGCTTGCGCGAGCCCGCTGGCGCAACCGCCTCGGCGAGCTCGACGTTTGCAGCGTAATCCGACTGCGGGCAATAGGCGATCGCGTCTTCCCCGGATTCTGCGAGCACGTGGAACTCGTGCGACCCCGTGCCGCCGATCGCACCTGTGTCCGCCGCGACGGCGCGGAATTTCAGCCCCAAGCGGGTGAAAATCCGCGAGTAGGTGTCGTACATGTTGCGGTATTCGCGTTGCAGGTCGGCGAAATCCGCGTGAAACGAGTACCCGTCTTTCATGATGAATTCGCGTCCGCGCATGACGCCGAACCGCGGCCGGATTTCGTCCCGGAATTTGGTCTGGATCTGGTAAAAATGTACCGGCAGCTGCCGGTAGCTGCGGATCTCCCGGCGCGCGATATCGGTGATGACTTCCTCGTGCGTGGGGCCGACGCAGAAATCGCGTTCGTGGCGGTCCTTGAAGCGCAGCAGTTCGGGCCCGTACTTCAGCCAGCGTCCTGATTCTTGCCACAACTCGGCGGGCTGCACCGCAGGCATGAACAATTCGATGGCGCCGGCGCGGTTCATTTCTTCGCGAACAATCGCCTCGATTTTTCGCACCACCCGCAGGCCCAACGGCATCCACGTGTAAATGCCGCCGGCCAGTCGCCGGATAAGTCCGGCGCGGATCATCAGCTTGTGGCTGATCAGTTCGGCATCGGCCGGAGCTTCCTTGAGCGTGGCGAGAAAGGTTCGGGAGGCGCGCATGCCGCGGATCGAGCAGGACGCGACATTCTACTTGAACTCCCGCGGCGGCTTGCCGGCCTGTCCGGCAGCGCCTTCAAATCGCAGGCGATTTATGAAAGAATGGAGGCGGACAAGTTTTTTGCTGGATTGGGCATGCTCGATCGAGACGGCTACCGGCCGAACGTCGGCATCATCCTCTGCAACTGGCGCAATGAGGTGTTCTGGGGCAAGCGCGTCAGCGAACACTCCTGGCAGTTCCCGCAAGGCGGGATCAAGCATGGAGAGACGCTGGTGCAGGCGATGTACCGCGAATTGCGAGAAGAAGTCGGCCTGCTGCCCTGCCACGTCAAGATCCTGGGCCGGACGCGCAATTGGCTGCGATATGAAGTGCCCGCACGATGGTTGAAGCGGGACTGGCGAAGCAACTACCGGGGACAGAAGCAGATCTGGTTCCTGCTGCGACTGGTGGGACGCGACTACGACGTCAGTCTGCGGGTCTCGGCGCACCCGGAGTTCGACGCCTGGCGCTGGAACGAATACTGGGTGGCGCTTGATTCGGTAATCGACTTCAAGCGCGACGTATATCAGAAAGCGCTCACCGAGCTTTCGCGTTACCTGTTCCGGAACCCACGTCGCAAATCCCCCCCCGAGGAGACTATTTCGCACTGATCGTTGGCCGGGGGCAACGCTGTATGAGGCCTGCGCCGGACACGTGGTCCCTGGCACCGGATACCATCCTTGACAGGCGGCTTAGCAGAAGATTAAACTGTGTCTAATGATTAGAGTCTATCTAATCACCTTTACTCATTAGGAGGTATCTATGCAGCTCAAAGGCTCGAAAACCCATGGCAATCTCAAAGCGGCGTTCGCGGGCGAATCTCAGGCTAACCGGCGTTATCTCTATTTCGCGGCAAAAGCCGACGTAGAGGGCCAGAACGATGTGGCTGCAGTTTTCCGTTCGACTGCCGAAGGAGAGACCGGCCACGCGCACGGCCATCTCGAGTATCTGGAGCAGTGCGGCGATCCCGCAACAGATTTGCCCTTCGGCAACAGCCGCTCCAACTTGAAGGCCGCGATTGCCGGCGAGACCCACGAGTACACCGACATGTACCCCGGAATGGCAAAAGCCGCGCGCCAGGAGGGTTTCGCCGAGATCGCCGACTGGTTCGAAACGCTCGCCAAGGCGGAGCGCTCACACGCCAACCGCTTTCAGAAGGCTTTAGACGTACTGGCCGACTAAGCCTCGCTCATCCGGGCGCTGGTGAGCGCCGGATTAACTCCGCGAGTTGGCGGAGACCTTTCGGCCCCAACTCGCGGCAGGTTCTCTCAACTTGGAAACCCCCTGTGACGGTCCGTGAAGGCAGCCTTGAAGCGCCTACCCGCCATCCCATAGCTTGGCGTTCCTCCGACTTTTACGATGAGACGAACCTGCTCGGCGAGATGGAGCGGATATTCGGGATCTGCCATGGCTGCCGCCGCTGCGTCAACCTGTGCACGGCTTTCCCGACGCTTTTCGATCTGGTGGACGCGAGCCAAACTCTCGAAGTCGACGGGGTGGAAAAATCCCAGTTCTGGAAGGTAGCCGACCAGTGCTACCTCTGCGACATGTGCTACATGACTAAGTGTCCGTATGTGCCGCCTCACCCCTGGAATGTCGATTTCCCGCACCTGATGTTGCGCGCCAAGGCGGTGAAGTTTAGGAAAGGCGAGGTGCGCTTGCGCGACCGGCTGCTCTCCTCGACGGACGCGGTCGGAAAGCTCGCGGCGATTCCCGTGGTCGCGCAGGTGGTAAATGCGGTGAACCGCAACCCCGCTGCGCGCGTGCTCATGGAAAAGACGATCGGCGTCCACAAGGCTCGCAAGCTGCCGCCCTACAGCCCGCGCAGGTTCCGCGGACGGGCGGCCGAAAGCCGAAGCCAAGAAGTGAGTAACGGCAAGCGTACCCCCGGCAAGGCCGCGGTGTTTTCGACTTGCTATGTGAACTACAACGAACCCGGAATCGGTCACGATCTGCTGGCAATCCTCGCTCACAACAACATCCCGTACGTCATCGTTGCGCGGGAAGCCTGCTGCGGCATGCCCAAGCTCGAGCTCGGCGACCTCGAAGGTGTGGCGCGCCTTAAGGAGATAAATGCCCCACCCCTTGCCGAGCTCGCCCGCCAAGGCTACGCGATCCTTACGGCCGTGCCCTCGTGCACGTTGATGTTCAAGAGCGAATTGCCGCTGCTGTTTCCGGACGATGCCGATGTCAAGGCCGTTAGTGAGGCCATGTTCGATCCATTCGAGTACTTCGTCCTGCGCAATCGCGATGGGCTGCTCAGGACCGACTTCAAGACTCCTCTCGGCAACGTGTCGTATCACATCCCCTGCCATCTGCGCGTGCAGAACGTCGGTCAGAAGACTCGCGAGACGCTTCAGCTCGTGCCGGGGACCCGTCTGAATACGGTCGAGCGCTGCTCCGGACACGACGGAACCTGGGGCGTGAAATCCGAATTCTACGAAAACTCGATGAAGATCGGCCGGCCCGTGTTCCGGCAGATGGCCGAGGGCGACCCAGATTACATCAGCTCCGACTGCGCCATAGCGGCCCGCCACATCGAGCAGGGCATGGGCGAGACTCGCGCGAAGAAGGCGCATCCGCTGTCGCTGCTGCGCATCGCCTACGGAATTTGACGGTGCTTTGCAGAATAACAGCCACCATGCCGAGAATCGAACGCTCAAACCTAATGACCCTTGAAGCCTACGCCCGCGAGCGCGCGCAGTTCCGCTCAAGAGTGATGGCACACAAGAAAATCCGGACGGTTCAACTCGGCGACCATCTCACGTTCATCTTTGAGGATGAACTGACCGTTCGTTACCAGGTGCAGGAAATGCTGCGAGTCGAGCGGATCTTCGAGGAGGAGGGTATCGAGCAAGAGCTCGAAGCCTACAATCCTCTTATTCCCGACGGCCGTAACCTCAAGGCCACCATGATGCTCGAGTACCCCGAGCCGGGAGAGCGCCGCAGGCGGCTCGAGCGCCTGATCGGGATCGAGGACAAGGTATGGGTCGAGGTTGAAGGTTTCGAGCGGGTCTGGGCTATCGCCGATGAGGACCTCGAGCGCGAGAACGAACAAAAGACCTCGTCTGTGCATTTTCTGCGCTTCGAGTTTGCGGAGAATGCGGTCCAGGCGCTCAAGAACGGCGCCGGTCTGACGATCGCGGTCGAGCATCCGCACTACGCAGCGAAGGTGCTGCTGCCATCTGTGGTGCGTGACGCCCTTGTGAAGGACTTCGTGTGAGGTCGTGCTCTCTGCTTGCACTTGCCTTCGTGGCGGCGACTGCCGCTGCCCAGCCCGTGCCCCGCGCTTCGGGCGGAGATTTCGACGCGAAACCTTGGGAAGAACAGAGATCGCAGTTGCCGTCTTATCCGAAACCGGAGAATCTGGCGCGCATTTACGTCGGGCCGACGTCCAGCTTCGAGTTCTATGTCGATACCGCTTCGGTCAGCGTCAGCGAGGACGGAATCGTGCGCTATACGCTCGTTGCGCGCAGTTCAAGCGGCGCAATGAATGTGAGCTACGAGGGCATTCGCTGCAAGACCTACGACCGAAAATTGTATGCTCTGGGTCGGTTCGACGGTATCTGGTCGCAGGCGAGGGACCCGCAATGGGTTCCCATAAACCGCACGCAGGCTAACAGCCAGCATGCGGCCTTGGCGGAAGATTTTTTTTGTTCCCAACGCGCCCAGATCGGAACGGTCGAGCAGGCAGTCCAAGCGCTCAGGCGAGGCAACCAGCCTGGCGTGGTCAGGTAAACGAGCTCTTGACCCTTGATTCGGCAGCGCCAAAGTTGGCCTACAGGCAACATCGTGTCGCGCCTTTTAGAGCAATACCAGATTATCCCGGTGAATCAGTTCCGGCTCGTCGATGTAACCGAGAATCGCTTCGATTTCGCTTGATGCGTGCCCGGCAATCCGGCGAGATTCTTGCGCGCTGTAGTTGACCAAGCCCCGTGCGATTTCGGCGCCGTCCGGCGCGACGCAGGCGACGACCGCGCCGCGCTCGAAATCTCCCTCCACGCTTTTTACGCCGATAGGCAATAAGCTCTTCCCACCCGTGCGCAGGGCTTTCGCGGCGCCCGTGTCGATGCTGAGTTTTCCGGCAACCTGTACATGATCGGCCAACCATTGCTTGCGCGCGGCGAGGGGGGTCGTCTGCGCCGACAGGTGCGTGCCGATGCGCTCTCCCGCGGCGAGCCGCACCAGCACTTCCGGCTCGCGCCCTGAAGCGATCACCGTTTGCGCACCCGAACGCGCCGCGCGTTTGGCGGCGAGCACCTTGGTGAGCATGCCACCTTTCGCGGTCGCCGAGCCGGTTCCTCCGGCGATTTCCTCGAGCCGAGGGTCGCCCGCCCGCGCATCGGGTATCAACGTCGCCTGCGGATTGCGGCGTGGATCGTGTGTATAAATTCCAGCCTGGTCGGTGAGGATCACGAAGTAGTCCGCTTCAACCAGGTTAGTGACGAGTGCGCCGAGTGTGTCGTTGTCGCCGAACCGGATTTCATCAGTGACGACCGTATCGTTTTCATTTATGACGGGAATGATGCCTAAGCCGAGCAGGGTCAGGAGCGTGGAGCGGGCGTTAAGGTAGCGCTGCCGGTCCGCGAGATCGGCGTGGGTGAGGAGCACCTGTGCCGTGTGCAGCCCGTGCTCCCGGAAGCACGATTCGTATACTTGCACCAGGCCCATTTGCCCCACCGCGGCGGCGGCCTGAAGCTCATGCATGGTTTGTGGGCGGCGAGTCCAGCCCAGACGCTGCATGCCTTCAGCGATGGCCCCACTAGACACGAGCACCACCTGCTTGCCAGCAAGGCGCAGCTTTGCAATCTGTGCCGCCCAGCGCGCGATCGCCAATGCGTTGAGCCCCTCGCCGCGATGGGTGATGAGCGAGCTCCCAACCTTGACGACAACGCGCTTTGCGTCCTTCATGCGGCCTTTCCGGTTTCTAGAAACCTCATGATCGCGAGACTCAGCTCGCGGCAGCCTTCGCCAGTGAGCGCGGAGACACAAAAGCTCGGACCGCGCCAGCGCAGCCTGCGTGTAAGCTTTTCGGCCACGGCCTTTCGCTCCCCGGAGGGGAGCATATCCATCTTGTTCAGTACCAGCCAGCGGGGCTTGCGGTACAGCGCCGAATCGAATTTCTTCAGCTCGGCTGCGATGGCGCGCGCATCACGCGCCGGATCGGCCTCGGGATCGATGGGCGCCGCATCGACCATGTGCAGGAGCAGCCGGGTGCGCGCCAGGTGCCTCAGGAACTGATGCCCGAGCCCCGCGCCTTCGGCTGCGCCCTCGATCAGGCCTGGTATGTCGGCGAGCACGAAGCTGCGATCGATTCCAGCCCGAACCACGCCTAGATGCGGGTGTAGCGTCGTGAAAGGGTAATCTGCCACCTTGGGGCGAGCGGCTGACACGGCACGAATGAGGGTGGATTTGCCGGCGTTCGGCACTCCCAGCAGTCCGACGTCGGCAAGCACCTTGAGCTCGAGCTTGACCGTGCGGTGCTCGCCGGACTCGCCGCGGGTCGCTTTTCTCGGTGCGCGATTGGTGCTCGATTTGAAGTTGACATTGCCCAGTCCACCCCTGCCGCCCCGCGCAAGCAACGCAATTTGCTCGTGCGCAGCGAGATCGGCGATCGTTTCACCGGTCCTGGAATCCGTGATCACGGTACCCGCGGGCACGCGAAGCATAATGTCTTCAGCGCTCTTTCCGTTGCATTGCCTGCCGCCTCCGCGCTCCCCGTCCCGAGCGCGGTGGATGCGGGCAAACCGGTAATCGACAAGGGTATTGATATTGCGGTCCGCGACCGCGTAGATGCTCCCGCCGCGACCGCCATCGCCGCCGTCGGGCCCTCCGCGGGGCACGAATTTTTCCCGCCTGAAACTGACCACGCCGTCCCCCCCGTTGCCGGCATGGACTTCGATACGCGCTTCGTCGACGAAACTCATGGAGCAATGAGCGATGAAATAAAAAAGCCCTACCGCGTGGATAGGGCTTTCCCGAAACAAAACCGCTGCTAAGCCGGAACCACGCTGACTGTGTTTTTGCGATTCGGACCCTTGACGCCGAACTGGATCTTGCCGCTCACCCTTGCGAAGAGAGAATGGTCCTTGCCGATGCCCACGTTATCTCCGGCATGAATGCGGGTTCCGCGTTGCCGAACGATGATGCTGCCGGCGGCTACCAATTCGCCGCCGAAACACTTGACTCCAAGGCGCTTCGCCTGGGAGTCGCGGCCGTTTCGCGAGCTGCCGCCCGCTTTTTTGTGCGCCATAGGTTGCCCTTTTACGCTTGACGAGGCTTACGCTGTTATACCGGTGATCTCGATCTCGGTGTAGCCCTGCCGATGGCCACGGCGTCTCTTGGAGTTTTTGCGTCGGCGCAGCTTGAAGATCATTACCTTGTCGCCGAGCCCGTGGGATACGACCTTGGCCTTGACCGAAGCGCCTTTCAGCACGGGGGTTCCGACCTTGAGCGCCTCGCCCTCGCCCACGAGGAGCACCTGATCGAGCATGACTTCCGTGCCCACATTGCCCGGGAGCTTTTCGATTCTGAGTTTGTCCCCGGCGGACACGCGGTACTGTTTCCCACCGGTCTTGACGACCGCGTACATGATGATTTCAGTCGAGGCTGGAAATGCCAAATTATACATGCCTTTAGCCGGTACGGTAAAGGGGATTATGGTATGCTGATCCCCGACCGTAGTGCCCTCTCCGCAGCGCGATAATCCTCGATTGAAGCCTGAACTTCTTCGCAACCTTATCGCCGCCGACATGCAGGCGGTCGATGCCCTGATCCGACGCCGGCTTGAATCAGACGTTGTCTTGATCCGCCAGATCGCTGAATACATCATTGCGGGGGGAGGCAAGCGGCTGCGTCCGGCATTGGTACTTCTTGCTGCCGGAGCGACCGGTTACCGAGGCGACCAGCACTTCGAGCTTTCCGCCGTAGTGGAGTTCATTCATACGGCTACGTTGCTGCACGACGACGTCGTCGATGAGTCGGATCTGCGACGCGGCCGCAAGACAGCGAATGCTGAGTTCGGCAACGCGGCGAGCGTGCTCGTGGGAGACTTCCTGTATTCCCGCGCTTTTCAGATGATGGTGGGAGTGAAAAGCATGCGGGTGATGCAAGTGCTGGCCGACGCGACTAACACAATCGCGGAGGGCGAAGTCCTGCAGTTGCTGAATACACATAATTTCAAGGTGAGCGAGTCCGTTTACCTCGATGTCATCCGACGAAAGACCGCCAAACTGTTCGAGGCGGCGGCACAACTTGGCGCTATCCTTGGCGACGCGAATGAGGTGCTGGAACAAGGCCTGGCGCGCTACGGCATGCATCTCGGCACCGCGTTCCAGCTGATCGATGACGTGCTTGACTATTCCGGTGACGCGGTCCAGACGGGTAAGAACCTGGGTGACGACTTGAACGAAGGCAAGCCAACGCTGCCGCTGATCCGCGTCTTGGAGAGCGGCTCGCCTCGGCAGGCGCAGATCGTGCGTTCGGCAATCGAGCATGGCGGGCGGGACAAGTTCGAAGCGGTGTCTGAGGCCATCCAGGCTATCGGCGCTCTTGGATATACCCGCCGCAAGGCGGAAGGCGAGGCCCAGGCCGCGCGCGAAGCCATCGCCGTCCTGCCAAATTCAAAATACAAGGATTCTTTGTTAGAATTGGCAACCTTCGCGGTCGAGCGTGATTACTAGTTTTCCCGAGGCGCTCTCCTTCCGCACCGGCTCCTGTCCGATTCGGGGTGTAGCTCAGCCTGGTAGAGTACTGCGTTCGGGACGCAGGAGTCGCTGGTTCGAATCCAGTCACCCCGACCAGTTCTCATTCAGCCGAAGACGTTCCTGCGGTCGTCCGGCCGCCGGGTATAATGGTCTGGCTTCGCAGAAACGGCGTTTATCCGGCATCCCAGCGTGAGCAAGCTTGTTTTTCTGATCATCGCTGCCGTTGTTATCTATTTTGTCTTGACGGGGCTGGCCCGCAAGCACCGTACGCGCGCCGAACCTCCGTCGGCTGAGCCCATGGTCCCCTGCGCGCACTGCGGAATCAATCTTCCGCGCGGCGAAGCACTCGAAACCCGAGGGCGCTTCTTCTGCTGCGAAGAGCACCGTCAACTCGCCTCGGGCTGAGGACATCCATGGCAGGTCTCGCGACGCCGGCTCTAGCTTGGCCGCAGCAACAATCAACAGTAGCGGAATCATTCTGGGTCTCGCTCAAGTACTTCAATTTCTACCGCATCGCTGTTGCGGGAATGTCTCTCCTCGCCGTTCTGATCCATGGGGACGCGCTCAGCCTCGGCAGCCACGATCTGGAGACATTCACTTACACCAGCGTGGCCTATCTGGCCGTTGCAATCCTGTTTCACGTCGCGCTGCGCAAAGTGCCGGCCTATTTCAATTTGCAACTGACCCTGCACGTGATTACCGACATCGTCGCGATAGTCCTGCTGATGTATGCTTCGAGCGGCATCCGCAGCGGACTCGGCGTGATGCTCCTCATTTCCCTGGCGGGCGCGGCATTGGTCAGTCGGGGCACGCTGATGCTGTTTTACGCAGCGTTGGCGTCGATCGCCGTACTCCTGGAACAGTCGTACTGGGTATTGGTCCACGATTTCAGCACGGCGAACTTCCTCCAGCCGGGGTTGCTGTCCATAGGCTATTTCGCCACCGCGTTGATTACCAACCAGCTGGCGCAACGCGTGATTCTGAACGAACGTCTCGCCCGGCAGCGCGGGGTCGATCTCGCCAGCCAGTTGCGTATAAACAAGCTGGTGATCCAGGATGTGCAGGACGGCGTGTTGGTAGTCGATGCCAACGGGCTAGTGCACCAGCGCAACCCGCGTGTGACGGAGCTGTTGGGGCGACCCGTGCCCGAACCGGGGCAAATCGAGGAATACTCCGAAGAACTAGCGCAGCGACTTGCTGCGTGGCGCAGCGGGGGCGGCGCGAGCAGCGTAACCATGCGGTTTGCCGAAAGCGCTCGCTCAGTGCGAGCGCGCTTTATTGCCGCGGGCGTTGCCGGCGGCAACTTCAGTCTGGTGTTTCTTGAAGATCTGTCCAAATTTCAGGAGCAGGCGCAGCAACTCAAGCTCGCCGCGCTCGGGCGGCTCACGGCCAACATCGCGCACGAAATCCGCAATCCTCTGTCTGCCATTACTCACGCAAGCGACCTTTTGCAGGAAGAGCACCGCGGTCCACAGAAGGAGCGCATGGTGCAAATCATTCGCGACAATGCGCTTCGACTTGACTGCATGGTGCGGGACGTGCTGGAACTGTCGCGGCGCGACCGCGTTCAATCCGAATCTATCCGGGTACGGCCGTATCTGCTCGCGTTCGCGGGGGAATTCGCCCAGAACGAAGCCGTTCCGCGCCAAAGTTTTTCGGTAGAAGCCGACGAAGACGTCGTCATCGAGTTTGACCGCGCGCATCTCAACCAAGTGCTGTGGAATTTGTTAGGGAACGCCTGGCGCCACTGCCGAAAACTGGCGGGAAGCGTGCGCATGGCAGTTTGGCGAGGCGTGAATCGGATAGAATTGCACGTCATCGACGACGGCAATGGTGTAGCAAAGGACTTGCAGCCGCAGTTGTTCGAACCATTTTTCACCACGTTTGCGAGCGGGACCGGACTGGGACTCTATATCGCCCGCGAGCTGTGCATCGCCAATGGCACGAGTCTGGATTACCTCGATCGCAGCAGGGGTGCGGACTTCAGGATTCTATGGCAGGCGGCGTAGCGAACCGGCGTGCGGAACGTCGGGCGAACCTCTCGCACGGTACCGTGCTCGCTGTGGACGACGAGGCGGATATCCGGGAGCTGCTTGAGTTGTCGCTGATCAGAATGGGGTTAGCGGTCGAGTGTGTCGATTCCGTCGCGGCAGCCAAGCAGCTGCTGCAGTCCAAGCGCTATGACCTGTGTCTGACTGACATGAGGTTGCCTGATGGCGACGGCCTGGAGCTGGTGCGGTACATCGGAGCTCAATGTGCGGATCTTCCGGTGGCGGTGATCACTGCGTTCGGAAGCACCGAAAACGCCGTGGCGGCGCTCAAGGCCGGCGCTTTTGATTACCTCACCAAGCCGTTGTCTCTCGATCAGTTGCGGGCGCTGATCAAATCGGCGCTGTCGCTTCCGCAAAAATCTGCGACGATCAAATCCGGCGAACAGCAGCTGCTCGGCGCCAGCCCGCCCATCGAGCAAGTGCGTGTTATGGTCGAGAAGCTCGCACGCAGCCAGGCGCCGGTTTATCTCACCGGCGAATCCGGGAGCGGAAAGGAACTCGCGGCGCGGCTTGTTCACGGGAAGAGCGCGCGCCGCGAGAAGCCCTTCATTGCGGTCAATTGCGGTGCCATCCCCGAGAATTTGATGGAAAGTGAGTTTTTTGGCTACCGGAAAGGCGCCTTTACCGGGGCCGAAAGCGAGCGTGATGGCTTTTTCCAAGCCGCCAACGGAGGAACGCTTTTCCTCGACGAGGTTGCCGATCTTCCGCTCGCAATGCAAGTGAAGTTGCTCCGCGCAATACAGGAGAAGTGCGTGCGCAAGGTCGGCGCGACCGCTGAAGACGCGGTCGACGTGCGAATCATCTGCGCGACACACCAGAACCTCGCGGCTTGCGTCGAGTCGGGCAAGTTCCGCCAGGATCTGTATTACCGGGTGGCGGTCATCGAGCTGAAGATGCCACCACTGCGGGAATGCCGCGAGGATATCCCGGTCCTTGCGCGTGCGATCTTGCAGCGACTCTCCAAACCGGACGGCAAGACACAAACGCGGCTGTCCGACCGGGCGATAAGGGCACTCTTAGCCTATGAATTTCCGGGCAACACGCGCGAGCTGGAAAATATCCTGGAGCGCGCTGTCGCCCTCGCCGCGAGCGACGAAATCCAATCCGAGGACCTGCAGCTGGCGCCGCCTGAATTTGCCGCAGCAGAGCCGGCGGTCGCTAACGCTAAGTGGCCGCTTCAGGAATATCTCGACCGCGTTGAGCGGGAAGCCATCTTGGAGGCGCTTGAGAAGACGCGCTTCAACCGCACCGCGGCGGCCAAGCTTCTCGGTATCACGTTCCGGGCGTTACGCTACCGCATGGAACGGCTGGGAATTCGTTGAGTGAACCTGGGCCCGCTTTCCGCAGAGGGGATTCTTGCCGGGGCAGAACAATTTCCTTCGCCGAACTTTGACGAGCGACCCCCCGGGGCAGAAGTGACGCTGCTGGTGATCCACAACATCAGCCTGCCCCCCGGCGAGTTCGAAGGCGACGCTATCCTGCAGTTGTTTGCCAATACTCTCGATCTCGCCGGCCATCCGTACTTCGAGAGCCTAAGGGACCTGAAAGTCTCAACGCATTTTGTGATCCGTCGCGGTGGCAAGCTGATCCAGATCGTGCCCTGCTCAAAGCGCGCCTGGCACGCCGGTGCCTCGAGCTGGCAAGGGCGCGAGTGCTGCAACGATTTTTCCGTGGGGGTGGAGCTCGAGGGCACGGACGACCACGCTTACTCCGAAGTGCAGTACCGGCGTCTGACCGAGCTCGCGTACGCGCTGCGATGCCGATATCCCATTGTGGACGTCGTAGGGCATGCGGACATCGCTCCGGGACGTAAGACCGACCCGGGACCCGCGTTCGATTGGGGACGCTTCCGGGCGTTGTTGACTCGGGTCGCGTAACTCGCCGCGCGCTTTTCGGGCGCGCCTCTAGTAAACGAGCGGGCGTTTGATGACCCCGCTTCCAGGGGCTGCTACGCTCCGTTCGCGGCGCCCGCAATTTTCTTCGCGCCGAATCAACTTCGGCAACCGGTTTCCGGCACTCTTCCGAGGGGTTCGGTTGGTCGCGCGCGGATTATTTTCGATTGAATGCGAAAAGTTGCGAAGCCGGTTGGGCAAAGAACGCTTGGAACTTGACAATGCACTAGAATTAGTTGCACACTGTCGCCACGATACTATATATTGTAGTTAAAGGGACGAAATATCCCAGCCGCTGATACCGCCGTCGGCCCTTGGCCTGCCAGGCAGCGCACCAAAGAAGAAAGTAGAGGAGACCGTTTGTATGCAGATTGCGGCTGACGCGACGACTTCCCAGTCGGCTCCCGGTACCACGAGCCTCACTGAGGCGCCCGCGAGCGTCCAGTCCCCGTTCTCGCAGTACAAAGTCGTTCGCCGCAACGGCGCGGTGGTGGGTTTTGAGCCCAGCAAAATCTCGGTTGCGGTGACCAAGGCCTTCCTCGCGGTCGAAGGCGGGCAGGGGGCCGGATCGGCCCGAATACGGGAGCTAGTCACGGGGTTGACCGAATCGGTGGTCGGGGCGCTGGTGAGGCGTCAGCCGAGCGGCGGCACTTTCCATATTGAAGATATTCAGGATCAGGTTGAGCTTGCGCTGATGCGCTCGGGCGAGCACGAGGTTGCACGCGCTTATGTGCTGTACCGCGAAAAACGTGCCGAGGTGCGGGCGCACGAGGCGGCACAGAAAAGAACGGCGCCCCAACCGCAGTTGCACGTGGTCGAGGACGCGGTGCGCCGGCCGCTCGATCTAGCCCGCCTGAACGACCTCATCGTGTCGGCTTGTGAAGCGCTGGGCGAGGCGGTGGATCCCAAATTGATCCTTGCCGAGACCCTGAAGAACCTCTATGACGGAGTGCCCGCCGACGAGGTGCGGAAATCCGCAGTTCTTTCGGCGCGCGCCCTCATCGAGAAGGATCCGGCCTATAGCTACGTTACAGCGCGGCTACTCCTCCATACGATCCGACGCGAGGTCCTGGGCGAGGAAGTGTCGCAGGCCGAGATGAATAAGCGGTACGCCGATTCCTTCCCGCACTTCATAAAGCGCGGCATCCAGGCTGAGTTGCTCGACGGGCGGCTCGCCAACTTCGACCTGAAGAGGCTCGGTGCCGCCCTTGAAGCCTCGCGCGATCTCAGGTTCAGTTATCTCGGCCTACAGACCCTGTACGACCGCTACTTCCTGCACGTTCACGGCACGCGCATCGAGTTGCCGCAAGCATTCTTCATGCGCGTGGCGATGGGCTTGGCCCTGAACGAGATCGACCGTGAGGCGCGCGCCGTCGAGTTCTATAACACGCTGTCCTTGTTTGATTTTATGAGCTCGACGCCGACGCTGTTTAACTCCGGCACGACGCGTTCACAGCTCTCGTCTTGCTATCTCACAACGGTATCGGACGACCTGGACGGCATCTACGAGGCCATCAAGGAGAACGCGCTGCTCGCCAAGTATGCCGGGGGCCTCGGCAACGACTGGACCCCGGTTCGTGCGCTCGGCTCGCACATCAAGGGAACGAACGGCAAGTCCCAGGGAGTGGTGCCTTTCCTGAAGGTGGTGAACGACACCGCAGTCGCCGTGAATCAAGGGGGCAAACGCAAGGGAGCCGTGTGCTCGTATCTGGAAACATGGCACCTCGACATCGAGGAATTCCTCGAACTGCGCAAGAACACCGGCGACGATCGCCGCCGCACTCACGACATGAACACCGCCAACTGGATTCCGGATCTGTTCATGAAGCGAGTCATGGAGAACGGCGAATGGACGCTGTTCAGCCCTTCCGACGTGCCCGAATTGCACGACAAGCATGGGCGCGCTTTCGAGAAGGCCTATCTGGGATACGAGGAGAAGGTCGCCAAGGGGGAGCTCAAGCTTTACAAGAAACTTCTCGCGACGCACCTATGGCGCAAGATGCTGTCAATGCTGTTCGAGACCGGACATCCCTGGATCACTTTTAAGGACCCCTGCAATATCCGCTCGCCGCAGCAGCATGCGGGGGTGGTGCACAGCTCGAACCTTTGCACCGAAATTACGCTCAACACCAACGACCAGGAAATCGCAGTGTGCAACCTCGGCTCGCTCAACATGGTCGCGCACATGAAACTCGTTGGCGAAACGTTCAAGCTTGACCACGACAAGCTGAAGAAGACTATCGCCACCGCGATGCGCATGCTCGACAACGTCATCGACATCAACTATTACGCGGTAGCGAAGGCGCGCAACTCCAATCTCAAGCACCGGCCGGTGGGTTTGGGAGTCATGGGATTCCAGGACTGCCTGCACATCCTGCGGATCGCGTACGGGTCGGAGGATGCCGTGGAGTTCGCGGACCGCTCGATGGAGGCAATCGCCTATTACGCTTACTGGGCGTCAACCGAGCTCGCCGAAGAGCGCGGCCGGTATGCGTCCTATCGCGGGTCGCTCTGGGACCGCGGGATCCTGCCCCCGGATACGCTCGAGCTGTTGCGCGAGGAGCGCGGGGGCTACGTCGAGATCGACATGTCCAAGTCGATGGACTGGAAAGCGCTTCGCGAGCGCATCAAGCGCCACGGCATGCGCAACTCAAATTGTCTGGCTATCGCACCGACAGCGACGATCGCCAACATCGTGGGAGTCTCGGCCTCGATTGAACCGACTTTCCAGAACCTGTTCGTGAAATCGAATCTCTCGGGCGAGTTCACCGTAGTGAATGAATATCTGGTCAAGGACCTGAAAAAGCTGGGGCTGTGGGATGAGGTCATGGTCGCCGACCTCAAGTACTTCGACGGCAATCTCGCCCGCATCGACCGGGCCCCGGCAGAGTTGCGCCGGCTCTATGCGACCGCCTTCGAAATCGACCCCACATGGATTGTTGAAGCCGGGGCGCGGCGGCAGAAATGGATTGACCAGTCGCAGTCGCTCAATATCTATATCGGCCAGACTTCCGGCAAGAAGCTCGATGAGACCTATAAACTCGCCTGGCAGCGGGGACTGAAGACGACGTATTACTTGCGCGCGATGGGCGCCACCCATGCGGAGAGGTCGACGGTGAAAGCCGGGCAACTGAATGCCGTGCCCGCCGGGGGGTTGATGTCCAATTCGGCCAAGGCCGGAGCCGCCTTGAATGCTTCGGGCGAATCCGAGGCCAAACTCTGCAAGATTGACAGTCCTGAATGTGAGGCGTGCCAGTGAAAGCGGACCTGCGCGATAAGCCGGGGAGGGAAAGTGCTGCCGTTTGATGACGAAATTGGGGCGGAAGCCATGCCGAGCCTGAATCTCCAGTCGGTCACCTGCTTCGTTCCGCCAACGCCGACGCCGTCGAAGGCTTCCGAAGAGCGCTATGCGGCCGGGAATAGCCACCGGCGGGTGCGCGTCGAGGACAAGCGCATCATCAATGCCCGGGCCGATGTCAATCAACTGGTGCCGTTCAAGTACAAATGGGCTTGGGAAAAATACCTCGCCGGATGCGCCAACAACTGGATGCCGCAGGAAATCAACATGAGCCGTGACATCGCTCTCTGGAAAGACCCGGACGGTCTGACCGATGACGAGCGGCGCGTCGTCAAGCGCAACCTCGGCTTCTTCGTTACGGCCGATTCGCTCGCTGCGAATAACATCGTGCTCGGCACCTACCGCCACATTACCGCGCCCGAGTGCAGGCAGTACCTTTTGCGCCAGGCGTTCGAGGAAGCCATCCATACCCACGCCTACCAGTACATCGTCGAGAGCCTGCAACTCGACGAAGGCGAAGTATTCAACGCCTACCACGAGATCCCGAGCATTCGTGAAAAGGACGAGTTCCTGATCCCTTTCATAGATATCCTGACCGACCCGTCATTTAAGACCGGGACGCTGGACGCCGATCAGAAACTACTGCGAAGCCTGATCGTATTCGCCTGCCTGATGGAGGGCCTGTTCTTCTACGTTGGGTTTACGCAGATTTTGGCCTTGGGCCGGCAAAACAAGATGACTGGCGCTGCCGAACAGTACCAGTACATCCTGCGCGATGAATCGATGCACTGCAATTTCGGCATCGACCTCATCAACCAAATCAAGATGGAGAACCCACACCTGTGGACGCCGGAGTTCCGGGAGGAAGTTCAGGGCCTAATCAGGAAAGCGGTCGAGCTCGAGTACCGTTACGCCGAGGACACCATGCCTCGCGGTGTGCTGGGCCTTAACGCGCCGATGTTCAAGGAGTATCTGCGCTTCATCGCCAATCGTCGCTGTCAGCAGATCGGTGTCGACCTGATGTTCCCGGGGGCAAACAATCCCTTCCCTTGGATGAGCGAAATGATCGATCTTAAGAAGGAACGCAACTTTTTCGAGACCCGCGTCATCGAATACCAGACCGGGGGCGCCCTCAGTTGGGACTAGGCTCTTACCACCGGATCTCCGGAACGGAGCGAGCATGCATCGCGTGATCGAATGCAAGGCTTCGCGGGACTACAGGCTCAGGCTGAAGTTCGACGACGGAAAGGCCGCCACGGTCATGTGGGATGACGGGGTCAAACTGGATCCCGACATCCTGTCGGGACTTGCTACTGAGCAAAGCGGCAAAAGAATTCAATTCACCGGGGCTTGCCCCGATGATTGAATAGCCCGTGCCTGCATGGGCGGGTTGAGTGCGTTGTTTCATTAACTCTTGATGGAGGCTTTATGGCAAAGAAGAGAAAAGCGAAGAAGATGGGCAAGAAGAAGAAGAAAAAGAGAGCAGCAAAGAAGAAAGGTAAGAGGAAGTCGGTAAAGAAGCCCGCAAAAAAGAGAGCGGCCAAGAAAAAATCCGCCAAAAAGGCGGCAAAAAAGAAGCCCAAGAAGAAAAAAAGAGTGGCCAAGAAACCGGCCCGGAAAGCCAGGAAAGCTGCGGCGAAACCGGTCGCGCCAGCGATGGAAACGGTGGCAACCGAACCGTCCACCGCGGCAACGCCCGGGGCAAGAACTGCCCTGAACCCCGCAGCAGCTTGGCCCTTTCCAACGGGGTCTAGGCCCTAGGTGGGTAACGAATGAGCTGCGGTCAGCCCGGGTCTTGCTCTGGGCTGAACCGCAGACATTCGGATACGGAAGAGAGATTGTCTCCGGCTTTGCTGCCGAATGACTTGGGTAGTGTACCAGTTCATCGCGCAGTCAAGCCGGGAGTTTTTGTGAAGGCCTTCGCATGGGGGGATGCGCCAAGCGGTTGATTATGCCTATGTTCTAATTGAATAATCTTCTGATCGAACAGTATCGAATATGGCGCGGGTTAGCGCCCACTTGGCAAGAGTTGGGACTCCCGTCCGGCGCAACCTTGGCCCGTAGGCGTGAGTAAGTAAAAAGGAGAATGGGATTGAGTACAGCCGAAATTAGGCACTTGCTGGACCAACGATTAGGGCGCCTCGTATCAACGCTTCACCATGCCTTGGCCGTGGTGGGGGTACTCACCATCCTGTCGCTGCTGATTTCGGGAAATCAGCTATTGAGTGACTTAGGAGCAAGCCGTCCCGCCGCTTTTGGCCCCATCCGCTACGACGGCAACGCCCTCTTTGGCGCGGCGGACGAAGACAATCCAAAGTATCGGGTATTGGCGAGCTATTTGTCCCGCAGATACCGGGTTGCCACTGATGCAACCGAGCAGCTGGTGAGCACCGCCTACGACGTCGGTCAGCAGGTAGGCCTCGATCCGCTGCTGATTCTGGCGGTCGTGGCTGTCGAATCCCGCTTCAACCCCATCGCCGAGAGCCTGGTGGGGGCAAAGGGTCTGATGCAGGTCGTCCCAAAGCATCACCAGGACAAGCTTCTTGAGCACGGCGGCGAGGAAGCGATGCTCGACCCCATGACCAACATTTTGCTGGGGGCACGCATTCTCAAGGAGTATATCCGCCGCACAGGCAGCCTTGAGGCCGGTTTGCAGTTTTACAATGGTGCGCTGTCAGATCCTTCAAGCCAATACGCCCAAAGAGTCTTTGCCGAGAAGGAGCGGCTGCAACAAGCCGTACGCCGGTTCGACCGTGTGGGTGCGCGCAGCACGGTTTGACCCCAGCTCCCTTCCGGTTTTCGCGGCGATGTTCTTACCGCGGGCGTCGCAGCATTCGGGCGATGTTCTCGACCCCTTCCTTTAGGTCCTCGAGCGAGCGCGTATAGGCGAAGCGAACGTGGCATTCGGGTCGGTTAGCTCCGAAGTCCAGCCCCGGCGTGATTGCCACCCCCGCTTCCTCCAGGACCCGTACCGCGAAGTCCGCGCTGTCCGAGCTGAAGCGCTCGCAGCCGGCATAAATATAGAATGCCCCCTGCGGGGTTACCGGGATGTGGAATCCCAGCTCGCGCAGCGCCGGGACCATATAGTTGCGGCGGTGCAGAAACTCCCGCCGTCTTTCCTCCAGCACGGCCAGTGTTTCCGGACCAAACGCGGAGAGTGCGGCGTACTGCGCCGGCGCGGACGGGCAAATGAATGCGTTCTGTGCGAATTTCTCGATTTCACGCACGTGTGTTTCCGGCGCGACGATCCATCCCAGCCGCCAGCCCGTCATGTTGAAATATTTGGAGAAGCTGTTGACTACGAACACGTCGTCGGCGAGCTCGAGCGCCGTGGACGGCTCACCATCGTAGACCAGACCCTGGTAGATCTCGTCGACGATCACGAAACCGTTCCTTCGGCGTACCGACTCGATAATCGCACTCAGTTCATCGCGTGGAATCGTAGTGCCGGTCGGATTGGAGGGGGACGCGATGAGTACCCCGCGCGTCGCCGCGGTCCAGCGCGCCCGGACATCGGCGTCGGTCAGTTGATAGAGCTGGTTTTCGCCGACGGGGATCGCCACTGGGCGGCCGTCGAAAATGCGCACGAAATGCTGGTTGCAGGGATAGCAGGGGTCCGGCATCAGGACTTCGTGGCCTGGGTCGACCAGTGTGCCGAGCGCGAGCAGGAACGCGCCCGATGCTCCCGCCGTAACCACGATGCGCGATGGCGGCACCGTCACGCCCAGTCGTTCCCGATAATAAGCGGAAATCGCCTGGCGCAACTGCGGGACGCCGATCGAGGCGGTATAGCCGAGCCGACGCGTGCGGATCGCCTCGATCGCAGCTTCGGCGACCTGGGGCGGAGCCGGAAAGTCCGGCTGGCCGATCTCCATGTGGACGATGCGGCGCCCTTTCGCTTCCAGCGCGTGCGCGCGGTCTTGCACGTCCATGACGCGGAACGGCTCGATGCCGGCCATTCGGGCCGCAAGGATTGAGGCCGCATCGCGCTTCACGGGCCCACCGGAGTAACTAGCGGCATGATGTTCGCCTCCCAAGAGGTCAATGCGCAGTACGTGCGACCTGGTCAGCAGTTCCAGTGAGGACTTCAGTTGCGTATCGGTGCCCCCATATATCCACCCCAGTAGGGCGGCCAATAGGGAGGGGTGTAGTAACGATAGAGATTCCTGCGGCGTTCTTCGTCTTCGCGCCTTCGCGCCTCGGCGGCGTCGCGCCGGGCAAGCGCCTCGGCGACGTCGGTCTGCCGGGCGCGTTCCTCGGCTTCGGCGACGTGGTCAAGTACCTTCCTATCGACACCCTGCTTGCCCAGCTCCATGATTTCGGAGGCCGGCATTCCCAGCCGCGAATGGGTCGCTTGGAATCTTTCGATGATTTTCTCGGGTGGAATACCCTCGCGCGTGAGTCGCACCAAGTCCTGTGCCGTGAGCTTGAGTTCCGGCCCGGGCAGCCTGGCGAGCGCTTCCTCGGGCAGGCGCTCGATTTTCGGATTGCCGCGCGCGTCGCGTTCCGGCGCAGTGGCGCAGCCGGCGAGAGCCAGCGCGACAATCAGCGCGGCGGGACGAAGAAATCGGTTCAGCATGGACGCATTATGGCGCAGCGCGTCGCGGCTGTGATCAGCGCCCAAAAGATGCGCTCGCCGGGCTGCGCCACGAGGTGCCGCGGCACGATGGAATTCGGCTATCATGGGCCACGCATTAAAGAGCTTCCCGTCCCGGATTTTCCATGGAAGACAACCTGCGCAAGAACGCCCTGGACTATCACCGGCTACCGCGACCCGGGAAAATATCGGTGGTTCCCACCAAGGGTCTGGTGAACCAGCGCGATCTCGCGCTCGCATACACCCCGGGCGTGGCGGCGGCGTGCGAGGAGATTGTGCGCGACCCGGCCGAGGCGCGCAACCTGACCTCCCGCGGCAATCTGATCGGCGTCGTCACCAATGGTACGGCCGTGCTGGGCCTGGGTGAGATCGGGCCGCTCGCGGCTAAGCCCGTGATGGAGGGCAAGGCGGTGCTGTTCAAGAAGTTCGCCGGGATCGACTGCTTCGACATCGAGGTGAACGAGCGCGATCCCGAAAAACTGGTCGAGATCATCGCGGCGCTCGAGCCCACCTTCGGCGGGATTAACCTCGAGGACATCAAGGCGCCGGAATGCTTTTACGTCGAGAAGAAACTGCGCGAGCGCATGAAGATCCCAGTATTCCACGACGACCAGCACGGCACCGCCATTATCGTCGGTGCCGCGACGACCAACGGACTGCGGGTGGTCGGCAAGGACATCGGCAAGGTGAAACTCGTTTGCTCGGGCGCGGGCGCAGCGGCGCTCGCTTGCCTCGACCTGCTGGTGAGCCTGGGATTGAAGCCGGAAAACGTCTGGGTGTCGGACATCAAGGGTGTCGTCTACGAGGGCCGCAAGGAGGAGATGGACCCCAATAAGGCCCGCTACGCGCGCAAGACCACGGCCCGCACGCTGGCCGAAATCATTCACGGTGCCGACATCTTCCTTGGCCTTTCGGCCGGTGGCGTGCTCAAGGCAGATATGGTCGCGAAAATGGCCGCGAGACCGCTGATTCTCGCCCTCGCCAATCCCGAGCCTGAAATCCGCCCCGATGTCGCCAAGAGCGCTCGCCCTGACGCCGTCATCGCCACCGGTCGGTCGGACTACCCGAACCAGGTCAATAATGTGCTGTGCTTCCCGTTCATCTTTCGAGGCGCGCTCGATGTCGGCGCTACCACCATCAACGAGCCGATGAAACTTGCTGCAGTGCGAGCGATCGCCGATCTCGCGATGGCGGAGCAATCGGAAGTGGTCACCGCGGCCTACGGCGAGCAGAACCTGAAATTCGGACCGGAGTACCTGATCCCGAAGCCTTTCGATCCGCGACTGATCGCCAAGATCGCTCCAGCCGTTGCGAAGGCTGCAATGGAGTCGAGTGTCGCGACGCGCCCCATCGGCGATTTCGACGCCTACAACGATCAGCTGCTGCAGTTCGTCTATCACTCTGGCCTCATCATGAAGCCGATCTTCAGCGCTGCCAAGGAGGGAACCAAGCGGCGCATCGTCTATGCCGAGGGCGAGGACGAGCGTGTGCTCCGCGCCGCCCAGCTGGTCCTGGACGAGGGGCTTGCCAGGCTGATCCTGATAGGAAGGCCGGCGGTGGTCGAGCGCCGCGGCGAGCGCTACGGGCTGCGCATCAAGCCGGGAACGGATTTTGAGCTCGTTAATCCGGAGTCCGACCCTCGTTACCGCGAGTATTGGACCGAGTACCACCGTCTCACGGAGCGGCGCGGTGTATCGCAGCAATACGCACAGATCGAAATGCGCCGGCGCCACACCTTGATCGGCGCGATGATGATCCATCGCGGCGAAGCCGACGGCATGATCTGCGGCACCTTCGGCACGCACGCGATGCACCTGCAGTACATCGACCAGGTCATCGGCATGCGGGCGGGTGCCCGGCATTTCTACGCGATGAACGTGTTGATGCTGCCCAAGCGCACCGTGTTCATTTGCGACACCTACGTCAATCTCGACCCCACCGCCGAGCAGCTCGCGGAGATGACCGTGCTCGCCGCCGAGGAAGTCCGCCGCTTCGGCGTCGTCCCCAAGGTGGCGCTGCTGTCGCACTCGAGCTTCGGCACGAGCGATGCGCCCGCCGCGAGTAAGATGCGCGAGGCGCTGGCGCTGATCCGGTCGCTCGCCCCGGAGCTGGAGATCGAGGGCGAGATGCACGGCGATGCAGCGCTCAATCCGGAGCTGCGCCTGGTGAACTTCCCTCACTCTCGGCTGAAGGGAGAGGCGAACCTCCTCATCATGCCGACGCTGGATGCGGCGAACATCGCCTTCAACCTGCTCAAGACCGCCGCCGGCGACGGCATCACCATCGGGCCGATTCTGCTCGGCGTCGCGCGGCCGGTGCACATTCTCACTTCCTCGGCGACGGTCCGGCGCATCGTGAACATGACTGCACTGACCGTGGTGGATGCGAACGCCTCCCGGGAGCAGATGCGGCTCTTCGCGCGCCAGAGCTGACGCGCTCCGCCGTGCGCCTGCCCGATCACCCACGGCTTCGAGCATGGCGTTGATCCGCGAGCCCAACAAATCGAAGGCCGGTCTCATCCTGACGGGAGGCGGGGCCCGGGCCGCCTATCAGGTCGGCGTGCTGAAGGCGGTGAGGGAGCTCTTGCCGCTGCCTGAAAAGAACCCGTTTCCCATCCTGTGCGGTACCTCGGCGGGCGCGGTCAACGCCGCAACGCTGGCTGTGTTCGCCGACAACTTCGATGCTGCCGTCGGGAATCTTCTCGAGGTGTGGGAAAACTTCCACGCCCATCACGTCTATCGTTCCGACCCGGTCGGCGTAGCCCGTGTCGGGGCGCGTTGGCTCGCCGCGATAATGTTGATCTCGCGAACGAGCCCCGTGGCGTTGCTCGACAATAGCCCGCTCGCCGAGATGGTTTCTCGAACTCTCGATTTCGGTCGCATCCAGGAAAACATCGACAACGGCTGCCTGTACGCGGTTTCGATCACCTGCTCGGGCTACTCCTCCGGCCAGAGCGTATCTTTCTACCAGGGCGGACCCGGCACCGAGGCGTGGGAGCGCACCCAGAGAGTCGGAGCCGCGATGCCCATCAGGGTCGAGCACCTGATGGCGTCCTCCGCGCTGCCTTTCATCTTTCCGGCGGTGAAAATCAACCGCGAATATTTCGGCGATGGCTCGATGCGTCAGATCGCTCCGATCAGCCCGGCGCTCCACCTCGGCGCCGACCGGGTGCTGGTGGTGGGAACCGGCCGGCAGACGATGCACATCGAGCCGCCGCGCGTGCGCGGCAACCAATATCCGTCCCTGGCGCAGATCGCCGGGCACGCGCTGAACAGCATCTTTCTCGACAGTCTCCAGGTCGATATCGAGCTTTTGCAGCGTATCAATCGCACCATCAGCCTGATTCCTCCGCACAAGCTCATGGAAGCCGGGCTCCCCCTGCGGCAAATCAAAGTACTGGTCATCGCGCCCAGCCAGCCCATCGAACGCATGGCCATGCACCACGTGGCCGAGCTGCCGCGGACCGTGCGGTTCCTGCTGCGCGGGATCGGCGCGATGAACCGCAACGGCTCGAATCTCGCCAGCTATCTTCTGTTCGAAAACGGCTATTGCAAGGCGCTGATCGAACTCGGCTATCAGGACACCATGGCGCGCCGCGGGGAGGTGCTGGAATTTTTGACCGCCTCGCAATAAACTGGGTAGACCTCTCCCGAAAAGGGCATTTCCGCATGAGCCAATCCCCCGACCCATTTGAATTTCTGAAGAGCCTGTGGGGCCCGATGGGCCTGCCGATGGCTGGGATGATTGCCCCGACGCTCAATGTGAGCGACATCGACAAACGCATCGCCGACCTGAAATCGGTAGAGAGCTGGCTCAATATGAACCTGAATGTGCTGCGTATGACGATCCAGGGCCTCGAAATGCGAAAGTCCGGTCCCGCCGCCATGCAAGGAGCCGCGACGCGGCCGACGGCGCCCGGCGTGGCAGCGGGTCATCCTGCCGGGGCGTTTGCCGAAGCGTGGTGGAGCGCGCTGCAGCAGCCCGCACCACCTGACCGGAAGGATCCGACCGAGAAGTAACTCTCGCGTTCCGCCACACGCCCGCGGCGCCCGCGAGCCGCGCAGCGGGGCGGGCGTCCGCCTCGGCGGGAAAATCCGTTTTGACCCGAGGAAATCCAGACCTACCTCAAATCAAGGAGACACGATGCCGAAAGCGATCCGAATTCATCAACAAGGCGGTCCGGAGGTCCTGAAGTGGGAGGACGTGCAGAGCGGAGATCCCGGGACCGGAGAGGCGCGCGTGCGCCACAAGGTTTGCGGGCTCAATTTTGTCGACGTTTATCAGCGCACCGGACTGTACAAGCTACAGTTGCCGTCAGGGATGGGAAACGAAGGCGCGGGCGTCGTCGAGGCCGTTGGGGCAGGGGTGACACAGGTGAAGGCGGGGGACCGCGTCGCTTATTCGGGCGGTCCGGTCGGCGCGTACAGCGAAGTGCGCAACATGCCGGCCGACCGCTTGGTCGTGCTGCCCGGCGGTATTTCATTCGAAACCGGGGCGGCGATGATGCTGAAGGGTATGACCGCCCAATATCTGCTGAGGCGAACCTACAAGGTGCAGCCGGGGGAGACCGTCCTGTTCCATGCGGCCGCTGGCGGCGTCGGACTGATCGCGACCCAATGGCTGAAGGCGCTCGGGGCGACCGTGATCGGAACCGCCGGCTCGGAAGAAAAATGCGCGCTTGCCAAGGCGCACGGCGCCGACCATTGCATCAATTACCGCAAGGATAATTTTGCCGAACGCGTGAAGGCTCTGACCGGAGGCAAAGGCGTGCCGGTCGTGTACGACTCCGTCGGAAAGGACACCTTCATGGGATCGCTCGACTGCCTGCAGCCGCGCGGTCTCATGGTGAGCTTCGGCAACGCCTCGGGGCCGGTGCCGCCGTTCGAACTGGGCATCCTGTCGCAAAAAGGTTCGCTCTACATCACCCGCCCGACGCTGGCGACCTATACCTCCAAGCGCGAGGATCTCGTGCCGACGGCGAAGGACCTGTTCGACGTCGTGCTCTCGGGCAAAGTGAAGATCGAGATCAACAACCGCTACGCGCTGAAGGACGCGGCCCTGGCGCACCGCGACCTGGAAGCGCGCAAGACGACCGGGTCGACCATCCTGGTCCCGTAAGGGAATCGCGATGCGCGATCTCTCGACCCCCGCGGTTCCGGCGCTCTTTCCCCAGATCGAGCCGCGCGCAAGCGGCATGCTGCGGCTCGACGCCCTCCACGCGATGTATTGGGAAGAGTGCGGCAGCCCGGAGGGTATCCCCGTGGTGTTCCTGCACGGCGGGCCCGGCGCCGGAAGCACGCCCAAGCACCGGCGCTTTTTCGACCCCGGCGCTTACCGCATTATCGTGTACGACCAGCGCGGCGCGGGTCGCTCGACGCCGCTCGGAGAGGTGCGCGACAACACCACGCCGCACCTCGTTGCCGATCTCGAGACCTTGCGCCAGCGCCTGAATGCAGAGCGCTGGCTCGTGTTCGGCGGCTCCTGGGGCAGCACGCTGGCGATCGCATATGCGCAGGCGCACCCTGAGCGCTGTCTCGGTCTCGTCCTGCGCGGGATTTTTCTGTGCCGCAAAAGCGAGATCGAGTGGTTTCTGTACGGGTTGCGCAGCGTTTTTCCCGAGCCTTGGGAAAAGTTCGCCGGCTTTTTGCCACGGGATGAGCGCGACGACCTGCTGGGCAACTATCATCGGCGCCTGATCGACCCGGACCCCGCGGTGCACATGCCCGCAGCGCGCTCCTGGAGCGTGTACGAAGGTTCCTGCTCGACGTTGCGGCCCGATCCCGAAACGCTCGCGTACTTCGCCGGCGACGGGGTCGCGCTGGGCCTCGCCCGAATCGAGGCGCATTATTTTATTCATGACATTTTTCTTCCGGAAAACTCGCTGCTCGCGAACGCGCGCCGGCTGCGCGGCATTCCCGGGGTAATCGTGCAGGGGCGCTACGACATGGTTTGCCCGCCGGTTTCCGCACACGAGCTGTATCGTGCCTGGCCGCAGGCCGAGTACCGGATAGTCCCGGATGCCGGGCACTCGGTGTGGGAACCGGGCATCCTTGCCGCCTTGGTTGACGCGACCGAGCGCTTCAAGCGCACGCTCTCGTTCGCTGAGTGAGCTCAAGAAAAAACGCCGCGGTTTCCGCGGCGTTTTTATCTTCGGGAAACGCAGGTACTAGATCCCGAGGATCTTCATTGCCTTGGCAAGGGTGTCGACCGACTCCTGATGCTTGCCGGCCTTGTGCAAGGCCTCGCCGTCGGCGCGAAATTTCTTGACGTCCGCCATTTGCTGCGACGACAGCTTCGGGTTCTTTGACAGCGCCTCGTCGATCTTCTTCATGTCGATCGGGCAATGGAAGGCAAACGCGGAGGCGCTCGCCAGCATCAACACCGCAAACAGTGCTGCAAAACGGAGCTTCATGGTCTCTCCTCTGAATGTTATGGGGTGAGTGTCTTCCCGTTCACGCCGTACCGGCCGCGTTCGGCCGACCGCCGACGACGTAAACACCGCCGGAGCACGCCTTATTCCGGTTGCCGCCAGGATACCCGAGAGCGCGCCGGATGCAAACCCCAGCGGCGGTGAATACCGCGCCTGCGCGTACAATTGGAGCCATTCCGAGCACTTTTCACCCCGCGGCATGAACCCGGCTATTTTGGAACCCGATGAAGCGTGGCTGCGTTCTCGTTTCGGCGGGACGCATGCCGTCGAGCCGGTGACGGCCGGAGACGGCCAGCTCTGGCGCGGGGACATCCGGCCCGCTGCGGTGCTAGTGCCGGTCGTCCGTCGCGAAAACGGTCTGACCGTCCTATTCACCCGCCGCAGCGCGCATTTGAACGACCACGCCGGGCAAATCAGTTTTCCCGGCGGCCGGGCCGAGCCCGGCGACGGCTCCGCTGCAGAGACTGCGCTGCGCGAGACCGCAGAAGAAATCGGGCTGGCTTCAGCGTCAGTTGAGATCCTCGGAGAACTGCACCCGTACATCACCGTGACGGGATACCGCGTGACGCCCGTGGTAGGGCTGGTGACCCCGCCGCTCGAGCTGCGGCTGGACGATTTCGAAGTGGCGGAGGTGTTCGAAGTGCCGCTCAGTTTCCTGCTCGATCCGGCCAACCACCAGCGCAACAAGGTTGTTCACGAAGGTCGCGAGCGCCACTATTACGCCGTGCCCTACCGGCAGTACTACATTTGGGGGGCGACGGCGGGGATGCTGATGAACCTGTACTCGTTTTTGACCGGCGACGAGAATCCCTGAAGCCGGCTTTCGCAAGGCCTACTCTCTCGCGCCGGCATTCGTTCATATCGCGTGCTTTCGCGCCGGCGGACCGAGTTTCGAAATCCGGCGCCTCGGCCGGCACAGGTCCTCCCTCGGAGGGAGAGCCGGTGTGGTATCTTCACGCGTTGTTTCCCGTCGGATCATGAGTCTTCTTGCCTTGATCGCCGCGCTGTTGCTCGAGCAGTGGCGTCCTCTGTCAGACCGCCGTTATCTGTATCCGCTGCTTGCGCGCTACGCGAAGTTTCACGAGCGGCAGTTCAACGCGGGAGAGACGCGGCAAGGCGTCATTGCCTGGGCGCTCGCGGTGCTGCCGCCGGCCCTCGGCGCGTGGGCCGTCTACGCAGCCGCGTACAGTGCGAGTCCCGTGCTCGCGCTCCTGTTGAACGTCGGGGTGCTCTATCTGACCATGGGATTCCGCCAGCGTAGCCATCATTTCACCGAAATTCATCTTGCCCTCAAGCAGGATGACGTCGCCCGCGCGCGCGAAATACTCGCCTCCTGGCGCGAGCGCGACTGCGCCGATCTCGACCGGGAAGCGGTCACGCGCCTTTCCATCGAGGAGGCGCTCGTCGCTTCGCACCATCACGTTTTCGGTGTGATTTTCTGGTTTGTGCTCCTGCCCGGACCCACGGGAGCGGTCCTGTATCGGCTCGCACTGTTTTTCGATCGCCGCTGGGGCGGGGAGAGCACGCCGGATCTGCGGCAGTTCGGCAAGTTCGCCCACCGTGCTTTCGCCGCGCTCGATTGGCTGCCGGTACGTTTCACCGCCGCCGCTTTCGCGATAGTGGGCGACTTCGAGGACGCGGTCTACTGCTGGCGCATGCAGGCGTCCAAGTGGCCGGATCCGGCGCTCGGCATCGTGCTCGCCAGCGGCGCGGGCGCCCTCGGCGTCAAGCTGGGCATGCCTATTCTCGAAAGCGGCGTGATCGTCGACCGACCCGAACTGGGCTTGGGCGAGCCCGCCGATACCGGCCACCTCGACAGCACCATCGGCCTTCTGTGGCGCGCGCTCGTGATGTGGCTCCTGATGCTGCTTCTGCTGGGCTTGGCGAGCGCCGCGAGCTAGCGGCCGCTGCCGCACTTCCAGCACGCCGTGAACTGTCCCTCGATCGGCTCGCCGCACTTCGGACAGCGCCAGGAATCGGCGGCGCGGCGCGAGGGCCGCAGGAATTCATGCAACACCGCCTCGGCGGCCGCACCATCCTCGTCGCGGTCGATGACAAGCTGAAGGGCGCACTCGGTGAAGGGGACTTCTCCGGCCAGGCGAACCAGGTCCTCGTTCCTGATATGGCAGCGTATGCCCTCGGTCTGAAGCAGGTTCTTCAGGTGGTGCACGTCGATCAGGTTGAGCGAGGAAAAAATTGTCTTCAGGGGCATTCCTTCCGCTCAGAGCGCGCCGAGCGCTTCGATTTTCGCGGCGCAGATGAAATCGTTCTCGGAAATGCCGCCGATGGAATGCGTGCTGAACTCCACCCGGCAGCGGTCGTAACCGACGCTCATGTCGGGGTGATGATCCTCCCGGTGCGCGACCCAGGCGAGCGCGTTGACGAAGGCCATCGTCTCGTGGAAATTCTTGAACGACCAGGTCTTCGCGATCACCTTTCCGTCATAGGTCCAGCCCGGCACCTCCTTCAGGAGGGATTCGATCTGGGCGCGAGTGAGGGCCGGTGTCCCCGCGGGCAGCGGCTTGCAGTTCCTGCCGGCGAGTCCAGTCATGGAAGGGTCTCTCCAATGCCGGCGTGCTGCAGCCGCGCGATGCGCTGCAGCGCCGGCGGGTGCGAATCGTAAAAGGCCGAGTGCAGCGGGTCGGGTGTCAACGTCGCCGCATTATCCTGATAGAGGTTCACCAGCGCCTGCGCAAGGGCGCCGGCATCGGCGTGGCGCGCCGCGAAAGCATCGGCCTCGAACTCGTGTCGGCGCGAGTAGAGGCTTGCGAGCGGCTGCAGCATGAACGTGAACGCCGGCGCCACCATGAAAAACAGGATAAGCGCCATGGCGGTGCCCGGTGAACGCACTCCCAGGCTCGCGTAGAACCAGTCCTGCTCGAGCAGCCACCCGAGCACCCACAGGAGCGCGAGGCTTGCCCCGAAAAGCACTGCCATGCGTTTCCACACATGGTGGCGGGAGAAATGACCCAGCTCGTGAGCCAACACGGCCTCGATCTCCGGCGGCGCGAGCCGAGACACCAGGGTATCGAACAGAACGATGCGCTTGGCCGCGCCGAATCCGGTGAAATAGGCATTGCCATGGCTTGAGCGTTTCGAGCTGTCCATCAGGAACACGCCCCGCGCGCGGAAACCGCAGCGGGCGAGAAGGCTCTCGATGCGGCTTCGCAGGCCGGCGTCGTCAAGCGGGGTGAACTTGTTGAAGAGCGGCGCAATGAGCGTCGGGTAGATCGTTACCACCAGCAGGTTGAACGCGACCCAGGTAAGCCAGACGTACAGCCACCAGAGGTTGCCCGTCTTGGCCATGAGCCAGAGAGTGCAGAACGCAAGCGGGATCCCGAACAGCGCTGCCACCGCCGCAGCCTTGGCGAGGTCGACGAAAAATACCGCGAGACCCATGCGGTTGAAGCCGAAACGCGCCTCGATCACGAAAGTGCGATACAGGCTGAAGGGCAGGTCAAGAATACTCGAGATGAATGCAACCGAAACGATCATGGCGATGCCGTGCGCATAGCCGCCGGCCTCGAGCACGCGACTCCACGCGTCGGACAGCAGCTGCAGGCCGCCGCCGAGCGTGAACGCGAGCAACACCGCCGCCGCGGCGAGCGTCTCGAGCATTCCCAGGCGTGTTTTGACCGTGGCGTAATCGGCCGCTTTACGATGCGCTGCCAGCGAAATACGCCCGGAGAACTCCGCGGGAACGGTCTCGCGGTTGGCAGCGATATGCCGGATGTGCCGCCGCGCCAGCCAAAGCCGCGTAGCGGCGGACAGCGCGAGGGCGATAAGAAAGGCGAGCGTAAACCCGTGCATGGACGAGACGCGCTTATGCGACAATGCCATTTTACACAGTACGCCGGCAAGGCCGCATGGCGCAGGACCAGAATAATCTCGTCTGGCTGGACATGGAGATGACCGGCCTCAATCCCGACATCGACCGCATCATCGAGGTTGCGATCGTGGTCACTGATTCGGCCTTGAACGTGGTCGCCGAAGCGCCGGTGCTCGTGGTGCACCAGCCCGACGAGGTGCTCGAAGCCATGGACGAATGGAACAAGAGCACCCACGCGCGCTCCGGGCTGATCGGCAAAGTAAAGATCTCACCGCTCGACGAAGCGGCGGCGGAAGATCAGATGCTCGCCTTTGTGGCGCAATCCGTGCCGAAGCAAACCTCGCCCATGTGCGGCAATTCCATCTAAGGAGCTGGCGAGGCGCTGGAAGCCCGAAATCGCGAAAGGCCTCGTCAAACAAGGCAAGCATGAGGCGCTTGCAGACATCTACGAGTCGATCGCGGAGCTGAAGTATTACCGCGAGAGCTTCCTTAAAATCTAGGATTCGGCGCGCGGTTTTCCCTGATTCCTGATTCCCGAATCCCGCAGCTCCACGACCTTGCCGGGGTTCATCAAGTTCTCGGAGTCGAAGCTGCGCTTGAGAGCGGCCATCAGATCCACCGTTTCTCCCAGCTCTTTCTGAAGCGACCGCATCTTGCCCATGCCGACGCCGTGCTCACCGGTGCAAGTGCCCTCCATGGCGAGCGCGCGGCTTACTACACGCTCATTGAACGCCTTGGCCTCCGCGAGCTCTGCATCGTTGTCCGGCCGGATCAAGATCTCGCAGTGGAAATTGCCGTCCCCGACATGGCCGAACAGCGGGATCGGCACCGAGGCCCTTGCGATGTCCTTGGAGGTCTCGACGATACACTCGGTGAGCCGCGAGATCGGCACGCACACGTCGGTTGAGACCGCGCGCGAGCCGGGCCGCAGCTGCAGGCAGGCGAAGTACGCTTGGTGGCGCGCCGACCACAGGCGGTTGCGGTCCTCGGTTTTGGTCGCCCATGCGAAGTCCATGCCGCCGTTCTCCCGCGCAATCTCTTGGACCAAACCCGCCTGTTCTTCAACACCTGCCTGCGTCCCCTGAAACTCGAGGAACAGCGTCGGCTGCTCGCGGTAGCTCGTCTTCGAGTAGGCGTTGATCGCCTTCATGGTCGTTGCGCACAGCGCTTCGCTGCGGGCGATCGGGATACCGGATTGCAGCGTCTGAATCACCGTGTTCACTGCGCCCGCCATGTCTGGAAAAGAGCAAATGGCGGCCGATATCGCCTCCGGTACGGCATACAGGCGCACCGTGACCTCCGTGATGATTCCGAGGGTGCCCTCCGAACCCACGAATAGCCGCGTCAGGTCATAGCCCGCGGCCGACTTGCGCGAGCGGCGCGACGTGGTGATGACGCGGCCGTCGGCGAGCACGACCGTGAGCGCAAGCACGTTCTCGCGCATGGTGCCGTAGCGCACGGCGTTCGTTCCCGAGGCGCGCGTCGCGGCCATACCCCCGATCGTGGCGTCGGCGCCCGGGTCCACGGGGAAGAAGAGTCCCGTATGGCGGATGTGTTCGTTCAGCTGTTTCCTCGTCACACCCGCCTGCACCGTTGCATCGAGGTCGGCCTCGTGCACGCCGAGCACCTTGTTCATGCGGGAAAGGTCGACGCACACCCCCCCGTGGATGGCGAGCACGTGCCCCTCGAGCGAAGTGCCCACGCCGAACGGAATCATGGGCGTGCGGTGGCGGCGACAGATGTTGACGACGTCGCGCACTTCCTCGGTCGATTCGGGAAACACCACCGCGTCGGGCGGCGCGTACGGGAAATACGATTCGTCCTTGCCGTGGTGCTCGCGCACGCCGCGCGAAACCGTCGCCCGCTCGCCGAGCAGCGCGCGCAGCTCGTCGAAGAGGGCGGCATTCGCTTCGCGGGGCTTGTTCATCGCCTCACCCCGCGTCTATTCGAGCTCGATCTTGCCGTCGAATTTGACCGAGAGCTTCAACCCCGGCACATTGAGCGTAACCGAAGCCGGGAATTTCTCGTTGCCGGTGACGACGCCGCTCGCGCGCGCCTTGGCTACCGCCTGCTCGATCTCGCGCTGGGAATTCACACCGACCATTTTCAGGAACTTGCGGATGCTCAGGTTGAAAGTGTCTTCGTTCATTGACGTTCTCCAGAAGGCTTCAGCGTAAGACTGCCGGCAACCCAAGTCAATCGCGATCGCGCAGCCGCTCGAGCAAGGCGCGCGTGGACGCATCAAGCCCGCTCGAGTCTCCGTCTTGGAGCAACCCCGGCAGCAGCGCGCGGGCGAGATTTTTGCCGTGCTCGACGCCCCACTGGTCGAAGCTGTTCACGTTCCAGATTACGCCCTCGGTGAACACTTTGTGCTCGTAGAGCGCAATCAGCTGGCCGAGCACGCCGGGTGTCAGGCGTTCGAGCAGGAGGATGCTCGACGGGCGGTTACCCGGAAGCGCCTTGTGCGGCGTGCCCGGCGCGGGATTGCCGAAGGCGAGGGCCGCGCTTTGCGCAAGCGCGTTCGCGGCGAGCGCCGCGCCTGCGGCCGGCGGATCCGCGCCCTGTCCCACGGGAACGAGGTGAGTCCCCTGGTGCAGCAGCTGATGAAACGAGTGCTGGCTCGGCGTGCCCGCAGCACCCCAGATGACCGGAGCCGTGGCGTAGTCGATCTCGTGACCGTCGCGGTCCACGCGCTTGCCGTTCGACTCCATCTCGAGCTGCTGCAGGTACGCCGGAAAATCCCGCAGATCCTCGCTGTAGGGAATCACCGCGCGGCTTTGCGCGCCGAAGAAGTTCACGTACCAGATTTCCAGAAGCGCGAGCACAACGGGCATGTTGCGCTCGAGCGTGGCCGTCTGGAAATGCGCGTCCATGGCGCGCGCGCCCGCGAGCAGCGCCTCGAATGCGTCCATGCCGGCCGCGAGCGCCGCCGGCAACCCCACCGCCGACCAGACGGAGTAGCGCCCGCCGACCCAATCCCATAGGGGAAAGACGCGCTCGGCCGGGACGCCGAGCGACTTGGCTCCCGCCTCGTTCGCGGTCACCGCGGCAAAATGGCGCGCGAGGTCCTTGGTTTCACCGAGCGACGCGGCAAGCCAGGCGCGCGCGCGCCTTGCGTTATCGAGCGTTTCGACCGTGGTGAAAGTCTTGGAGGCGACGATAAAAAGCGTAGTGCCGGGATCGAGCCCCGCGAGCACGGCGTCGAGGTCCGCGGGATCGGTATTGGCGACGAAGTGCAGTTTAGGCCCGGACTTGCGAAACTTGCGCAGCGCGCGAACGAGCATGCGGGGCCCGAGGTCGGAGCCGCCGATGCCGATGTGGACGATGTCGATGATCGCGCGGCCGCCGGCGCCGAGCAGCACGCCGTGGTGCGCCTGGTCGACGAAGCCGCGCATCCTCTCTCGCGCCGCGCGCACCACGGGCATGACGTCGCGCCCTTCGGGAAACGCCGCGAGGTCCGCGCGCAACGCCATGTGAAGCGCGGCGCGCCCTTCGCTGTTGTTGATCGAGTCGCCGTTGAACATGCGACCGATCCAGGCGGGCACCTGGGCCTGCGCGGCGAGCGCGACCAGCAGCCGCATGGTTTCCGCGTTGATCCGGTGCTTGGAATAGTCGAGCAGGATTTCGCCGAATTCGAGCGAGAAGCGCTGAGCGCGCGCCGCGTCCTCGGCGAACAACTCGCGCAGGTGCACGGCCGCGATCCTGCGTTGATGCGCCGCAAGCGCCTGCCAGGCCGGCGATAGGGTGAGCTTGCTCAAGGTTGCTTCTGATAGAGCCGGTAGCGTTCGTTGTCGCGCGGCCGGCTGCCTTCCCAGACGAGCTTCCAGCCGGGTCCAAAGCGATCGTTCTCTTCGGGGCGGGCCTGCACCAGCAACAACGGGCACCGGCTTGCGCCGCCGCGCTCCAGGCGCTCCGTGACCACGCCGGCGTGATAGTCGAACGCCGCCCGCTGTGCTTCACCCAGGCCGCTGCTCTCGATACAGCGCACGCCCCCCGGAAGCGCTTTCTTCAGCGAGACCGCTACCGGCCGGTAGCTCTTACCGTAGTCGATCCAGGACAGCAGCAGCGTCATCAGCAGGGCCCACATCAGCGTGATGCCCGCCGTCCAGAGAGTGACGCCGCGGAACACGGAACGCTCGCTTCGCAGGACGAGCCACAGCCACGCCAGCGTGAACGCGAGCGCTGCCGCGAAGACTGTCCAGGAAAACTGCGGAACATGGCCGGGCTCGAGCTTGGCGAAATTGCGGGCGATGGCCGGTGGCACGCCGGTCATCATCGCGAACCATCCGAGCCACGCGAGGACGCCGAAGAGTCCCGCGCTCATGACGCCGAACCACGCGAGGGCGTTGGCCGCTCCGCGGCGCAGACTCGGCACGCCTGCTCCGCCGAGCAGTGCGAGCGGCGGCAGAAGCTGCAGCGCGTAGATCTCGTGGGGATCGCGCTGGGCGAGGAGCACGGCGAGCGACGCTCCGGTCGCGACGACGAGCATGCGGGTGCCGGGCTCGAACGCCCTGTGACGCCGCTCCCACAGGGCCCACAAGGCGAGCGGCCAGGCCGGCCAAGCCGCCCACGCAAGCGTTTCCGCCCAATAGCCGAGCGCGTCCGCGGGCGGGGCGGCAAATACCGCGGCATTGGCAAGCCACCACGCCCGGACGAGTCCGGGCGATTGCCCGTAGGCAAGCGAGAGCCAGCCGCCGCAAATGCCCGCCAGCGCGAGTGCCGCGGCGAGCAGCGCAAAGGCATAGCCGCGCCCTCGCCAAGCGGGGGAAACGAGCGGAGCGGCGAGCGCAACGACGGCCGGAGCGATCGCTGCGGCGGGCCCCTTGCTCAGCACCGCGACCGCAAGACCCGCGCCGAGCAGCCAGCCGGCAAAGCGCGGCTCGCGCAACGCGAGCGCGATGCCGTACCAGGCAAGCGCCTGCCCCGCGAGCATGCCGATCTCGGCGAGCGTTTCGTGGGCGTGGACAAGCAATCCGAGGCAACCGAGCAGGGTCAGCACCGCGGCCGCGCCCTCGATCCTGCCGTAGAGCTCGCGGGCAGCGAGATTCACGAACGCGAAAACGACGGCCATCAATATGCCGCTCGCGATGCGCGCCCCGTCATGGGGAGCGAGCAGCGCTGCAAATAGCTTGGTGGTGAGCGCTGCGATCCAGTAAAAGAAGGGTCCGTCTTCAAAATACGGCTCGCCGCCCAGATGCGGCACGATCCATTGCCCATGCTGGAGCATCTGATGCACGATCCCGATCCCGACGGCGTCGTGGATCTTCCAAGGGTCGTGTCCGACCAGGCCGGGCAGCAGGTACGCGAGGAGAAGCAACGCAAAAAGCGTCGGGGCGAGCGGCAGCGTAATACGGGGAGTCATGGCGTTGACGGCATCACCTGGCGGGCGGGCCGTTCATCGCGAGCTCAAACTAAAAAGGCAGCCGAAGCTGCCTTTTACCGGTTGCGCCACGAAGATTCAACGCCATTCAGTCGCTGGGCCTTGAACGCCGGAACCCGTCATCTTCAAGCGGAGGCCTGTTTGGCGGCCTTGGTCGGGGCTTTTTTCTTGGTGTACTTCTGGCGGAATTTCTCGACCCGGCCGGCCGTGTCCACAATCTTTTGTTTGCCGGTGTAGAACGGGTGGCAGGACGAACACACTTCGACGTGCAGATCTTTGCCCAGCGTCGAGCGGGTCTTGAACGTGTTGCCGCAGCTGCAGATGACGCTAATTTCCTTGTATTCGGGGTGGATCTTGGGTTTCATGACAATGTCCTAGCTCGTTCGCCGCATTCGTAGCGGGCAAAATTATCCGCGAAATCGCTCGGGTAGGCAAATCAACCGCGCCTCATGGAGTCGAAGAAATCCGCGTTGTTCTTGGTGGCGCGGATCTTGTCCACCAAAAACTCGGCGGCTTCCAGATCGTCCATCGGGTAGAGAAGCTTCCGCAGCACCCACACCTTCTGCAGGATCTCGGGCTTGATCAGCAGTTCTTCGCGCCGCGTGCCGGAGCGGTTGACGTTGATCGCGGGGAAGATGCGCTTCTCGTACATCCTGCGGTCGAGGTGGATCTCCATGTTGCCGGTGCCCTTGAACTCCTCGTAGATCACGTCGTCCATGCGGGAGCCCGTGTCGATCAGCGCGGTGGCGAGGATCGTGAGCGAGCCCCCTTCCTCGATGTTTCTCGCCGCGCCGAAAAAGCGCTTCGGGCGCTGCAATGCATTTGCGTCCACGCCGCCGGTGAGCACTTTGCCGGAGGCAGGCACCACCGTGTTGTAGGCGCGCGCGAGCCGCGTGATCGAGTCGAGCAGTATCACGACGTCCTTCTTGTGCTCGACCAGGCGCTTCGCCTTTTCGATCACCATTTCGGCGACCTGCACGTGGCGAGACGCGGGTTCGTCGAAAGTCGAGGCCACGACCTCGCCCTTGACGGTGCGCGTCATCTCGGTCACTTCTTCGGGCCGCTCGTCGATCAAGAGCACGATCAGGACCACGTCGGGGTAATTGGAGATGATGGCGTGAGCGAGCTGCTGCATGAGCACCGTCTTGCCGGCCTTGGGCGGGGAGACGATCAGGCCGCGCTGCCCCTTGCCGATGGGCGCGATGATGTCGATGATGCGGCTGGTGATGTTTTCCTCGCCCTTCATGTCGCGCTCGAGCTTGAGGTGCTCGTCCGGATGCAGGGGCGTGAGGTTCTCGAACAGGATCTTGTGCTTGGAGGCCTCGGGCGAGTCGGCGTTGACCTTGTCGACTTTCACCAGCGCGAAGTAGCGCTCGCCGTCTTTGGGCGTGCGGATCTCCCCCTCGATCGAGTCGCCGGTGTGCAGGTTGAAGCGCCGGATCTGCGAGGGGCTGACGTAGATGTCGTCCGTGCTCGCGAGGTAGGAAGTATCGGGCGAGCGGAGGAACCCGAAGCCGTCCGGCAGCACTTCCAGCGTGCCTTCGCCGAAGATGGATTCGCCTTTCTTGGCGCGGTTTTTCAAGAGCGCAAAGATCAGCTCCTGCTTGCGCATGCGGTTGGCGCCGTCGATCTCGTTCGACGTCGCCATTTCGAGCAGCTGGCTTACGTGTTGTGTCTTGAGTTCGGATAAATGCATAAAACGCCCAAGCGGGATGAACGACCTCAGACCGTTCGAACGGAAAACTGGGAACCGAAACGGGGAGGATTTGCGCCCGGATACAGCCTGTTGCAGGCGCCGATTGGAGGGCGGCTAAGCGTGCCGCCCGCCTTTTGCGTGAAGAATAGAGTCTTTAGATGTTGCTGTCAAGAAATGCGGTGAGCTGCGACTTGGACAGGGACCCGACCTTCTGCGCCTCCACGTTGCCGTTCTTGAACAGCATCAGCGTCGGTATGCCGCGGATGCCGTACTTTCTGGGAATTTCCTGATTGTCGTCCACGTTGATCTTGGCCACTTTGAGCTTGCCCGAGTACTCCTTGGCGACCTCGTCGAGCACCGGGGCGATCGCCTTGCACGGACCGCACCATTCCGCCCAGTAGTCCACCAGCACGGGAACGTCGGACTTCAGAACTTCGGGCTCGAAGGTGTCATCGCTGACGTGATGAATGAATTCGCTCATGTCTTCCTCTGTGGAACTCGGGTTCTCGCAGCGGACGCTGCTTAACGATTATATCGGGGCGCGAGCCCGACTCTTCAAGAATATGCTAGCGGAATTCCTCGTCCAGGAAAAGCCTATCTCCGTTCGAGATAAAGGGTTATTTTTTCAGGAAAAAGCGGGCGGTTCCTGGAGCGGCGCGTGCTAAAATGCTGATTCAACCAGCAAAACGTTGCCGGAATATTTCCGGTGACGCCCTGGATGGGTTTCCGATGGCCTATATCGTCACCGAGAGCTGCATCAAGTGCAAGTACACCGACTGCGTCGAGGTATGCCCGGTCGATTGCTTTCGCGAGGGCCCCAACATGCTGGTGATCGACCCGGAGGAATGCATCGACTGCACGCTTTGCGTCCCCGAGTGCCCGGTCGACGCGATTTTCGCCGAAGACGACGTCCCCCCCGGGCAGCGCGACTGGGTCCCGCTCAACGCCGACCTTTCCAAGATCTGGAAGCCGATCGTCGAGCGCAAGCCCGCTCCGGGCGACGCCGACGAATGGGCGAAGGTGAAGGAAAAGAAGCAGCTTCTGGAGCGCTAAAGAAGCGCTAAAGTAGGCGCCCATGAACACGGGCGCGGGATTGCCGGTCCTCAAGAAGAGCGAGCTGTTCGAGCGCCTTGCGCTGGGCCGCGCCGCGGGCGTCACCGTCGTCACCCCCAACAAGCGCCTGTCGCAGGCGCTGATGCTGGAGTTCGATGCTTTCCAGATCGGGAAAGCACTTTCGGTCTGGGAAGCGCCGGATATCCTGCCGTTCGGTGCTTTCGTGCAGCGCCTCTACGAGGACGGCCTCTATGCGGACCTCTCGGCCGAGCTGCCGATGCTTCTCACGCCGGCGCAGGAGGAGGAAGTCTGGAAG